>WLWI01000227.1_pt1 | contig 68281 bp, 67 predicted proteins | sample 6701501 | NCBI WGS metagenome assembly WLWI01 (sample SAMN12718690, study PRJNA515312) | sponge metagenome | isolation source: marine sponge | host: Mycale hentscheli | place: New Zealand: South Island, Marlborough, Capsize Point | collected 2014-11-01 | reverse complement strand
CTGTGCCGTTTCGATATAGGTAACTTTCTCGGCTTCACTCAGTCCCATGGGCGATTCTCCTGGTTGGGGGAACCCAAGATAACCCAACCGCCCCTATGGAACGACTTTTTTATTGGAAACGCCTAAGATGATCGATGGCGTAATTGATTGGGGCTTGCAGGAAGGAACAGGGAACCCCGCTAAAAAAACGATAGCCTCGGTCGGCCAAGGCGCTGCAAAAAACACTGGTATCGAGCATACCGCCCTTTCACTTTTCTCCCACCCGGTGCAACTTCATCAAATTGGTCGTGCCCGTCTGCCCCATCGGCGACCCGGCCAGGATCACCAGCGCATCCCCCGTCGCCACCGCGCCCGCGTCCAGCAATTGGGCCTCGACCCGGCCAATCAATTCATCGACCTGATCGACCAATTCGATACACTTGGGGGCAACGCCCCAAAACAGACACAGCCGGGGCTCCAAAAGCGCCGACGAAGTGATGGAGATAATGGGCACCGGCGGGCGGTATTTGGAGATAAGGCGGGCGGTAAAACCCGACTGAGTGAAGGCGATAATGGCCCGGGCGCCGATATCGACGGCGACACTACAGGCCGCTTCGGCCACTGCATCGGGGAACGAAGCCGGTGTCTCTTGATGGTCATTCTCCGGCCGGCCGCGGTGGTAGGTCATATCGCTCTCGGCAGCCCGGACAATGCGGTCCATCATCTGCACCACTCCTACCGGATTGACACCGATGGCCGTCTCGCCCGACAGCATTACCGCATCGGTACCGTCGAATACCGCATTGGCCACATCCGACGCCTCGGCCCGAGTAGGCCGGGGCTGCTCAATCATCGATTCAAGCATTTGCGTGGCCGTGATCACCGGGATTTTATAGCGAAAGGCGCGCTGGATAATGCGCTTTTGCACAAAGGGAACGCGCTCGGGCGAAACCTCGACCCCCAGATCGCCGCGGGCCACCATCACCCCGTCGGCCGCCTGCAATATTTCGTCGAGCGCCGCCAACGCCTCGGGCTTCTCTATCTTGGCCACTACCGGAATGTCGGCCCCGGCAGTGGCCATAATCTCTTTTAAATGGACGATATCAGCCGCCGCACGCACGAAGGACAAGGCAACAAAATCAACCCCTTGGTCCATGCCAAATTGCAGATCGTCCCGGTCCTTATCCGTCAGCGCCGGGACACTGAGGGCCACCCCGGGCAAATTGATCCCGGCACGCGGGCGCAACCGCCCTCCATCCACTACCCGGCAGTATACTTGCGGTGCCTCTACTTTTTCCACCCGCAACCGCAACAGACCGTCGCTGAGCAAAATTTCATCGCCGGCCTGCACGTCCCGCGCCAAGGCCGCATAGGACACCCAAGCCCGCTGGCCGTCGCCCTCCACCTCTTCGGTGGTCAGGCAAAAGGCCGCCCCAACGGCCAGCTCTACCGTCCCGCCCACCAACTCACCCAGACGAATTTTGGGTCCTTGCAAGTCCTGCAAAATAGCCACCGGCCGGCCCAGAGCCCGACCAATCCGCCGGATATGGCCGATCACCGCCGTATGGTCGGCGTGGCTGCCGTGGGAAAAATTGAGGCGCGCCACATCCATGCCCGCCTCAATAAGGGCCTGCAATTGCTCGGGAGCCTGACTGGCCGGTCCGATAGTGGCGACAATTTTGGCTCGCCGCAGTGCCTGTTGTTTCATAGGCCCTCTTACATGCCCAGGATGCGGTCCATAGCCTCTTCCACCGCTTCGCGTTGATTAAAGGCCGAAAGCCGGAAATAACCTTCGCCGGCGGCACCGAAACCCGCTCCGGGCGTGCCCACCACGTGGGCCTGCTGCAGCAGCGTATCGAAGAAGCCCCAACTATCCTGGCCGGCCGGCATTTGCAACCACAAATAGGGCGCGTGCTGGCCCCCGTATACGACAATGCCGGCGGCTTCCAGTTGCTGCCGCATATAGCGGGCGTTGCCCAGATAGAAATCGATTAACTGGCGCACTGCCTGGCGCCCCTCCGGCGTATAGGAAGCAGCGGCCCCCCGCTGCACCGGATAGGAAACGCCGTTGAATTTTGTGCTCTGCCGCCGCAACCAGGCCCCGTGCACATCGGCGGCCTCGCCGGCGCTGGTATAGGCCTTGAGTTCTTTGGGCACCACGGTAAAGGCGCAGCGGGTACCGGTAAAACCGCAATTCTTGGAAAAACTGCGAAATTCAATAGCCACTTCCCGGGCGCCCTCCACCTCAAAGATGGAATGGGGGATGGTATCATCCGTGATATAGCCTTCATAGGCAGCATCAAAAAGGATAATGGCCTTTTCACGCCGGGCGTAGGACACCCACTGGGCCAAAGTCTCCCTTGTCATCACCGCCCCGGTGGGGTTGTTGGGCGAGCACAGATAGATCAGATCGACATGGCCCTCGGGCAGGGGCGGCATAAAGCCATTGTCCGCCGTGCAGGGCAAATATTCCAGCCCGGCGTAACGCCCGGCCTCATCCGCCTGGCCAGTGCGCCCGGCCATGACATTGGAATCGCAATAGACCGGATAGACTGGATCGGTGAGGGCAACAATATTGTCGATGCCAAAGATCTCCTGTATATTGCCCGAATCGCATTTGGAGCCGTCGGAGATAAATACTTCGTCGGCCTCTATATCAATACCCCGGGCACCAAATTCGTTCTCGGCCACGGCCTGGCGCAAGAATTCCAATCCCTGCTCGGGAGGGTAGCCCTGGAAACTCTCGTCATAGGCCAACTCTTCGGCGGCCTCCTTCATCGCCTCGACGATAACCCGGGGAATGCCCTTGACCACATCGCCGATCCCCAGACGGATCACCTTTGCCTGGGGGTTGGCATCGGCAAAGGCGTTGACGCGGCGGGCGATTTCCGGGAATAAGTACCCGGCCTTCAGCTTGAGGTAGTTTTCGTTGATCCGTGCCATGGTATTCGCTTTCTTAGGGAACAATAAATAGGTAAGAGATAAAGGGAAAATCTAACAAAGGTCTTGGTTTCAGTCCAACCTGAAATGCAAAAGGAATACACCCATGGATATCAGCTTTATGACCAACGCCGGCGGCAGCGGCTGGAGCCTCGACGAATGCGCCGCCTGGGCCCAAGCGCACGATTTCGACTGCGTCCGCCTGGGCGACAGCGGCGCCCTCGACTCCGACCATATCCTGGCTGGAGGGGCCGTCCAGGTCAGCCAAACCCTGGCCGACCACGATCTCTATCTGGCCTGCCTGACCTCGCACTGCAATCTGCTCGACGACGACCAGTCCCAGGCCCAGGCCGAGTCGCAACGCCTGATTAAAGCCATTAAATCGGCCCGCGCCCTCGACTGTCCAGTGGTCCTGACCGGCAGCGGCGCACCGGTGAGAAACGGCCAGTTCTACGGCATGTTTTCCTCGCCGCCGGGCAACCCCTCGGACCGCTGCGACGAGCTGGTAGACCGCTTCGCCGCCATGTTCACGCCGGTTATGGAAGTGGCCAAAGAATACGACGTCAAAATCGCCCTCGACGTGGCTGTGCGCATGGGCAATATCGGCTGCAACCCGGAAATGTGGGAAAAACTGCTCGACGCCGTACCCTCCGACCACTTAGGCCTGTCCTGCGATCCGTCGCACTGGCTGTGGATGGGCATTATGCCGGCCGAGGACGTCATCCGCGACTACGCCGGCAAATGGTATTACGCCGATGTCAAAGACTGCGAAATTTCGCCGCGCATGCTCTACCGCCAGGGTATTATCGGCAATTGGTGGTGGCAGTACCGGGTACCGGGACGCGGCCAGCTCGACTGGGCCTTACTCATTGGCGCCCTGGTCGAGTCGGGCTACAATTACGTCCTCTGCGTCGAGAATGAGGACCGCGGCCTGCCGGGCCTGGGCGGCTTTGCCTACGGCTGCCGTCACTTGCGCCAATTCCTGCCCGCCCCCGGCGAGGAAACCTCGCCGCCCGACCGACTCTGGCAGACCAGTTCTTATCAGCGCCGTCGCCCCGAATAAGCGCCTGGACGAAAACTGCGGCTGGACGCAGCTGACCTGGCCGAAATTTTCGTCCAGACTATCAACCCGACACCCAGCAGAAAGCGTCCCATGGAAAAAATAGACGTTCCCCAACCCAGCGGCCCTTTCGCCCTGCCTTGGTCCCTGAAAAAATCATCGGCCTATTCGCCGTCTTCGGCCCGGCCGCCATTGTCGCCTCGGTCAGCATTGGCGCCGGGGAGACCATCGTCGTGGTCCGGGCCGGAGCCTGGGCTGGCTACGGGCTGTTGTGGCTGGTGCTGACCAGTTGCCTGGTCAAAGGCGTCTTCGTCACCTATCTGCTGGGCCGCTATACCGCTGTCAGCGGAGAGTATATCGGCCACCGCCTAGTGCGCTTGCCCGGACCGCGCGGCTGGCTGCTGCTGGCCATTATAGCGGTTGAAATGATCGGCGCCCCCCTGGCCTGGGTGCCCATCTCCAAACCCTGCGGCGACCTCATCCACCACCTCTTTCGCGACAGTTTTTCTACCTCTATAGCCGAGGCCACCTGGGGAAATATCATCACCTCGCTGTTTATTGGCCTGGCTCTGCTCTTTGGCTTGAGGCTTTCCTTCGAAAAATTGGAGAAACAACAACTGATCATCTGCACCATCCTGGTCCTGGGCACCCTTACCGGCACCCTGTTGGTGCGGCCCGACCTAGGCGAAACCCTGATCAACACCTTCCGCTTTGGCCAGTTGCCGCCCTTCCCCGATTGGGCTCCCCAAGACGCCATTGACCACCCGCTGTTGACCATGGCCACGGCCTTCGGTTATGTCGGCGGCTCGGTGATGGGCTATATCGTCTACGCCAATTGGGTCGGCCTGCACCGCTGGGGCCTGACCGGCCACAAGGATATCGACGCCATCCGCCAGCGCGCCTTCGCCCAGGATTCCTACGACTACTTGCCCGACGACGCCCCATCGGTTTCCCGTCTGCGCCGCCTGGTGGCGCCACTGCGCTGGGATATTGGCTTTGGCGCCATAGTGCTATTCATCGTCACCTGCGCCTTCATGGTATCCGGGGCGGCGGTGCTCTACCCGCTGCAGTCGCGTTTTGAAGGCTGGAGCCTGCTCACCGAACAAGCCCACGTCTGGGCCAATATCCACCCCATGCTGGTATGGGTCTACTATATCTGCATTGCCGCCGCCCTGTGGGGCACCCTGCAGGCCCTGCCCGAAATTTACGCCCGCGTCATCCAGGAATTCTTCCAGGCCATCTGGCCCGACCGCGACTGGGACTACGACCGCCTCCGCCGCTGGATCTGCCTGTACATCTTTGTCACCACGATGCTCATCGTCTGGCTGGAGGTCCCTTTCGATATCCTCACCCAGATCGCCGGATTTTTGCTCGCCAATTTCGCCATTGCCCTGATGATGCTGGCCGCCCTATATCTAAATTTCAAGCTGCCACCGGCCTACCGCACCCGCATGGGGATGTTGGTGGGCGCGGTGGTCTCGGCCGGCGTGCTGATTATCTTCGCCTTTATCAGTGGCGGCGGATTGGTGGCCAAGCTGTTCGGCTAAACAACCATTCCAGATGAGGAAATAAAAATATGAGAATCAAATCCACTTTCGCCCTTTTCATCTTATCCGCGTTGCTAGCCACTATCGGCGCCAACCCGGCCTTTGCTCATGAAAACGATTCGACAAAGGTCGATCTCAATACCGCCTCTAAGAAAAAGTTGCAAAAGGTACTGGGCCTTGACGCACACAAGGCGACGTTGATTATCGCCGAACGGGAGGAAGACGGTTATTTCGACAGTGTAGATGATTTAGCCTACGTCATGGACGGGGATGTCTTCGTTTTCGATGCAGAAAGCATTGGGGAGTTGGAAAAATACGTAACCGCCCAAAAGCTCGAAAAAAACCTCCTCGATAAGTGGGGGAAGAAACATCTGAAAAAACCGAAGGTAAGAGAGGAATTGAAACTGCATGCCCGACGTATGGCCAGATTACACAGGTTAAAGGATATTGCCGAGGCTGAGGAAGCCGAAAAAGCACAGGCTCGTATAGAAAAACTCATCAAGAAAGAACAAGCCCGGCATGAAAAAAAGATGGAAAAGTTAAAAAATAGATGAGTAAAGGACTGATAAAAAGGCAGTCGTCGAAGCTCCAGTTCGGCGCTATGGGTGATCTGTCTGCCGTAATCCGCTTAGGGTCCCTACTCCGCCGTTTCCTGCCGCAGAATATTCAGGTATAATTCCCCGTAGCCCTCGTAGGGCAACCCTTCGGTGAAAGCCGCGCCGCTGTCGCTATCGTCCCGCTCGGTAATCGGCGCCGGGGCCACCGGCTCAATCTGCGTATCCTCGTGCCATTCGTTCCACGAGGTCACCATGAGCATGCGGCCCAGCCCCTCGTTGGTCAGCGGCAGGGCACCCCGCAGCATGGCCCGAAACAACGAACCGGCCTCATCGTCTGGACTCAAGCGGCGCGCCACCGAGACGTGCCCCTGACGCACGCCTTTATCGTTAAAACCCGGCGTCACCGCCGGCACAAAGGGCACCCCGACTGCAGCGGCCGCCTCTTTCCACCGTCCCTGGGCCGCGTAATACGCATCTACCGCGCCCTGTCCGGCAAAGCCCTGCGCCCCCATGCTGCCGTAGACATCGTAATTGGTCACCGCATCGAGCAAAGCCATATCGCCCCCGGCGCTGGGCTGACGGCCAAAAACGTGGTCGCCGACAATGAATAACTCGTACCCGGCGCCGCCGGCGGCCCGACGCATTTCTTCGAGGCTGCTGGCCAGCGTGCCCCGCCGTCCCAAGACCCGCGTCAAATAGACAAAAATCACTGGCTTATTATCGACTCGCAAATAATTGGGGTGGCCGAAATAGTGGGCGGCCAGGTGTTCCATATCCGGGCCTAAACGGGAATAATCGGAAAAATTGTCCGTCCGCCCCGTGGTCTCGTAATGCACGGCTATTTTTACCCCGTCCAACTCGCGGTGCGGCATAATGTGGTCGCGCAATGTGCGGTCCTCGCGCCTGTCCGGCCCCCACCAACTGGCTGCCCAGAAACTCACCCCCGCCTGCCGGCTCCAGGCCAGATGCTGGCCGATTACCGCAGCATCGCGATCGTCGTATTCGCCCAATTCAGGGGTTTGCGGCGGCTCCAGGTGTCGGCGCAAATAGCGCCCGCCGTGGAAATTTCCGCCGTGCCAGGGATAGTAATAGACGCCCACCTGGTAGGCCGGTCGCTCAGCCCCTCCTTCGTCTGCCGTACTTTTATCCATACCGCATCCTCCGATGAGTGTACACAGGAAGATCCATCTTCTCAGACCCATAGCTTTCCCCGCGCCTCAATATCGCCCTATCGCGTCCAATCGCTAAAACCCCAGGTATGAGGTCTTTTATCTGTAGCGATGACAATTTGTCGATAATATCGTCAATTTTCCTTGTAAATCGACGATATTATCGACAAATTACAAAAAATCCTCCGTGTCCCCGTCCCGTAGCTGCCGTCCAGATCTGGCTATTCGCCCGGCTCGCGACAATTCCCCCCTCTCGATGTGCAGGGAGATACTCCCATGACCATTCCCGCCTACCGCACCGAGCTGAGCCCCGTCAGCTTCCTGCGCCGCAGCGCCTCAATCTACAGCCACAAAACCGCCGTGGTGCACGGCCAGCGACGCTATACTTACGCCCAATTTCAGGAGCGCGTCGACCGCCTTTCCCAAGCCCTCTTACAAGGCGGCCTGCAACAAGGCGATCGGGTGGCCTTTTTAGCCCCCAATATCCCGCCCCTGCTCGAAGCCCACTTCGGCGTGCCGGCCACCGGCGGGGTGCTGGTAGCCATCAATACCCGCCTCAACAGCGAGGAAATCGGCTATATCCTCGAACACTCCGGCGCCCGCATTCTCTTTGTCGACGCCCAACTGCAGCATCTGGTCACAGAGTTAGACTTGGCCGACCTTGAAATCATCCGCATAGACGATAGCGGCGCCCCAGACGATCCGTACGAAGCCTATATAGCCGCCGCCCCTCCCGAACCGCCGCCGGCCTGGCCCGACGACGAAGAGGGCCCCATCTCCATGAATTATACCTCTGGCACCACAGGCCGCCCCAAGGGCGTGGTCTACTCGCACCGGGGCGCCTATCTCAACGCCCTGGGCGAAGTGCTGGCCGCCCATATGACCGTTGACTCGATCTATTTGTGGACCCTGCCTATGTTTCACTGCAACGGCTGGTGCTTCACCTGGGCCGTCACCGCCGTGGGCGGCACCCATATCTGTCTGCGCCAAATAGACCCAGATCAGGTCTGGGGCTTGCTGCAACAAGAAGGCATCACCCATTTCAACGGCGCCCCCACCGTGCAAATTATGCTGGTCAACAGCGCCCGGGCCCAACCCCTGGAGAATCCGGTGACCGTCACCATTGCCGGCGCCCCGCCCTCGCCCACCCTGCTGGCGCAATTGCAGGCGCTCAATTTTCGCCCGGTGCACGTCTACGGCCTTACCGAAACCTACGGCCCCACCACCGAATGCGCCTGGCGTCCGGAATGGGACGATCTACCCGCCGCCCAACAGGCGGTGATGCAGGCGCGCCAGGGCCAGGCCTACGTCACCGCCGACCTGGTGCGCGTGGTCGACGCCGACGACAACGATATCCCCCAGGACGGCCAGACCATGGGCGAAGTGGTAATGCGCGGCAATATCGTCATGAGCGGCTATTACCAACAACCCGAAGCCACCGCCGAGGCCTTCCGCAACGGCTGGTTTCATTCGGGCGATCTGGCCGTCTGGCACCCCGACGGCTATATCGAGCTGCGCGACAGGGCCAAGGATATCATTATTTCCGGCGGCGAGAATATCTCCACCATCGAAGTGGAACAGACCGTGGCGCGGCACCCGGCAGTATTGGAATGCGCCGTCATTGCCGTCCCGCACGAGAAATGGGGCGAGCGCCCCAAGGCCTTCGTCACCTTGAAGGAAGGCGCCAGCGCCAGCGAGGATGAAATTATCGCCTTCACGCGCCAGCAGATGGCCCATTTCAAATGCCCCGACGCCGTCGAATTTGGCCCTCTACCCAAAACCTCGACCGGCAAGGTACAAAAATTCGTTCTGCGCGACCAAGCCTGGCAGGACAGCGACAAACGCATCAACTAAAGACCATCTCAAAACCTCACTATGGGCCCGGCCAGCCCCAACGTCCAACTGCAGCGGCTGCCCGATTTATACCAATATGAAGCACTGATGGCCGGATGTTTAGTGGTATTTTCCCCGGAGAAACATCCGGACAACTTGAACGCAATCTGGTATTATTCGGTCCCTTGTCCAAAAGCGTCTTATTCAGTATTCTACACATATAGCAAATAGTTTATAGATATGTGAGGAAAAATGCCCCAACTCCACCTCTATGTCCCCGAAGCCACCGCCGCCAAATTGCACCAACGTGCCAAAGCTCGCGGCCTGAGTACCTCCGCTTATTTGAGCGAAATAGTCCAGCGCGACATCGGCCAGGGCTGGCCCAAAGGCTATTTCGAGGAAGTCGTCGGCGGCTGGCAAGGCCCCCCTTTAGAGCGCCCTCGACAACCAACCCCGGAACAACGGGACGCCCTGTAGATGTATCTGCTCGATACCAACGCCTGTATCCGCGTCCTCAACAACACCTCCCCACCCCTTATCGCTCGCCTGCGCCAGTGCGACGCCGCCCAGATCCATCTGTCATCGGTGGTCAAAGCCGAATTGCTCTTCGGCGCCCGCCACAGCGCCCGCGTCGCTGCAAATCTACAATTAATTGAGCGCTTTGCCGTCCCTTTCACTCCCCTGCCCTTCGACGATCTCTGCGCCGACCACTACGGGCTCATCCGCGCTGACCTGGCGGCCCAGGGCCAACCCATCGGCCCCAACGACCTGCTCATTGCCGCCACCGCCCGAGCTTTCGACCTGACTCTGGTAAGCCACAATACCGCCGAATTCACCCGTGTCGTGGGCCTGCGCATCGAAGATTGGGAAGTGGAATAAGCCCGGGCGAAAAAGGTTCATCCCAGCCCTTGACGGCCAACCAAATTGGTTGCTTATACATACGGTAAGCAACCCTACCCCAGCAGCGTGTTATCAACAGGAAGGCCCCCATGACAGCGGACACCAGCGCCCCCAATATCTACCAGTCCATCGGCGTCGAACCCATCATCAATTGCCGCGGCACCTTCACCATTATCGGCGGCTCGGTCGAATTGCCCCAAGTAGTGGAGGCGATGGAGGCGGCCTCGGGCTATTTTGTCCAGTACGACGAATTGGCCGAAGCCGTCGGCAAACGGCTGGCCGAACTCACCGGCGCCGATTGGGGCCTGGTCCCGGCCGGCTGCGCTGCCGGCTTAAAGCATATTACCGCCGCCTGCGTCACCGGCGGCAACCCCGAAAAGCTGATCCGCATCCCCGACCTGACCGGTTTGGAAAAAACCCAGGTCATCATCCCTCGCTACGCGCGCAATTCCTACGATCACGCCGTGCGCAATATTGGCGTTGAAATTGTCATGGTCGAAACCCGCGCCCAACTCGAAGCCGCGATAAACCCCAAAACAGCTATGATCTACATAACCACCGGCGCCGGTCGACCGCTGTCGCTGGAAGTCATTGCCGAAGTGGCTCAACCTCATGCCATCCCCATCCTCGCCGACGCCGCCGCCGAAAACCTCACCATTCCCAATGTACACCTGGAAAAAGGCGCCACCGCCGTGGCCTACTCCGGCGGCAAAGCCTTGTGTGGCCCCCAATGCGCCGGCTTGGTGCTGGGCGACAAGGCGCTGTTGCAATCGGCCTGGCAATTCAGCTCGCCGCACCACGGGCCGGGCCGCGACAATAAAATCGGCAAGGAAGAGATCATGGGTATGCTGGCGGCGGTGGAGGCCTGGACCACCCGCGACCACGACGCCGAATGGCAAATCTGGCTGGGCTATCTAGACTGTATCGCCCAGCGCGTCAAAGAGATCGACAGCGTCACCACTCAAGTAACCGAGCGGGAGGGATTGTCCAACCGCGCCCCGACCCTCACCATTAGCTGGGACCCAGGCGTCCTGCACATTACTGGCGAGGAAGTGGCCGAGAATTTCGCCCGCAACAAACCGCGTATAGCCGTGGCCAGCGGCGACCAAGGCGGCCGCACCTCCATTGGCATCACCCCCAGCCAAATGCAACCAGGCAACGACCTGGTAGTGGCCGACCGGATACAGCGAATACTATCAGAGCAAAGACCCCCCAGATCTACGAAGTTGCCCCCGCCCGCAACCGATATAAGCGGCGCCTGGGACCTTACCATTCACTACTTTAGCAGCACCAGCCAGCACCGCTTATTCCTCGAACAGGAGGGCAACTGGATCGGCGGCATCCATATCGGCGATTTTTCCCAGCAACCCATCGCCGGTGTCATCGAGGACGATCAGGTAAAAATGCGCAGCCAAATGAGCCGCCCAGGCAATTCCATCCCCTTCCTGTTTTCCGGCGCGGTCAACGGCGATACCATTTCGGGTTTTATCCACTTGGGCGAATACCTCAACGTCGACTTCACAGCCACTCGGGCACAGTATAAAAAAGCACCGACCACCGTCGCCATTCCCGGTGGGGCGCCGCTGGCCACCTGAGCCACGCCCACCCCAGATAATTCCAGTATTTGGTTATATATGCGCCCCGAAGTGCCAGGACTCTCTTCCACCCGATATTCGCGAGGAACCATGAAAATCACCGACTTGCAAATCACCCGGCCCCTGGGCCGAGCCAATCGCAACTGGGTCCTGCTGCAAATCCACACCGACGAAGGTATCACCGGTCTGGGCGAGTGGTCCCCGGGCGCCCTCGAACGCTTTCCCGGCTTCCGCGACCAGCTCATCGGCCGAGATCCAGTGAATATCAACAACCTGCACCGCGACATGCTCTGGCAAATGGGGGGCCTGGGAGCCGGGGCCGAGATCGCCCTCTGGGATATCAAGGGCAAAAAGCTCGGGGTGCCCATGCACGATCTCTTGGGGGGTAAATTGCGCGATAAGATCCGCATGTACTGCGATTGCCACAGCGGCGAATTCTGGACCGCCGAAGACTACGCCCAAGGCTGGCGAGACGTGCGCCAAAGCGGCGATCTCGAGCCGCAATATACCCCCCAGGCCTATGCCGCCATGGCCCAACGCATGGTCGGCGAAGGCTTTGACGCCATCAAATTCGACGCCGACGTGCCCAACCCCTGGAAATCGGACGTCTACGACCGCTCCATTAGCCGCCGCGAACACGCCCATATCATCGATGTCATCGAGGCAGCCCGCACGGCCATTGGTCCCGACGTCGACTTAGCCATTGACCTGCACGGCTCCTTCAACGCCCCCGACGCCCTGCGCATTTGCAAGGACGTCGAACACCTCGACCTGCTGTGGCTGGAGGACCCCATCCGCTGGGAATGGGGCAACGTCGATGCCCTGGCCAAGATCTGCATGCAGACCGAAACGCCCATTTGCACCGGCGAGATTCTTCACGGCGCCAAATTGCACCGCGACCTGATCATGCGCCAGGCTTGCGACTTATTAGAACCGGATATTCCCCACAGCGGCGGCGCCATAGAAATCCGCCGCATCGCCGAACTGGCCGAGATGTACCATATGTCGATCGCTCCGCACAATATGTCCAGCCCCGTCACCGCCGTGGCCGCCGCCCATATCTGCGCCACCATTCCCAATTTCCTGGCCCTGGAATACCACTCCCGCAATATTCCCCTGTGGAGCGCCATGCTCAACCAGAAACCGCTGATCGAAAACGGCTATATTACCGTTCCCGACGGCCCCGGCCTGGGCGTGGAGCTAGACGAGGAGGCCATGGCGCCGTACCTGCCCGACGGTGAATTGCGCTGGACCCCAAGCGCCTAAAAAGGCCGCTTAGACATCGGTAAAGGGTGCCCGCTCAAAGCGGCAATCCGGCTCCAACAAACGCGGATCGTCCTGGGCCCGCAACACCCCCATTAACTGGTCGGCCAATTGCCGCCGCGTCTCTGCATAGGCCGGCTCCTGCGCCACATTGGCCATATAGTGCGGGTCCCGGCGCAGATCGTACAATTCCTCGGCCGGGAACTTGCCAAAGCCCAACTCGAACAGTCGGCGCACGTCTTCTTCGCCGCGGTGGTGAATCATCCAGGCCTTGGTCGGACCGGCGTCCATATCGGGATACACAGCGAAGGTATCGTTGCACAATTCGTCGTAGGACGGCGGCTCTACCGTAGGATCCTCCAGCCCCCTGGGATCGCCCGCCGGCCACCGATCGGGCGCAAAGTTGCGAATATAGAGAAATTCACCCGTGCGAATAGCCCGCTGCGGGTAGGGCAAATTGCCCGATCGCGCCCGGCCCACATGGCGCTCGCGACCGGTCACCACAAAAGTCCGCTCGGGGTCCACCTGGCCCGATTGCGGCGCTTCGAGCACCTCCATCAGTCCCTTGGCGACCATCCCCTGAGGCGCCTCGACCCCGCCGGCCTGGAGGAAGGTCGGAGCCAGATCCATTAGATTGACAAAATCCTCCACCACCCGCCCGGCACCAATATGACCCGGCCAGCGCGCCGCCAGCCCCACTTCGCAGCCCAGATTGTACAGATTGCACTTGGCCCGGGGAAAACCCGGAATGCCGTGGTCGCCGCTGACCACCACCAAAGTATTGTCCAACTCACCCAACTCTTCCAACCGCGCCAATAGCACGCCCAACCCGGCATCCAGCGCCTGGCATTCGCCCAGATAGTCGCAGACATCTTCGCGCACCGCATCCACATCGGGCAGGAAAGTGGGCAGCCGCCCCTGCAAATCGTCCGGTTCCAGATCCCACAGTGCTTTGCCCGAGCCGCGTTGCCATTTGCGGTGCGTATTGGTGGGGCCCCACCAGTAGCAAAACGGGGTATCCTCGGGGCGCGCGTTGAGAAAAGCATCGAAATTCTGCCGCACCTCGTCGTAGAGCGTCTCTTTGGCCGCCTCAACTCCTAGTTCGGGGGCTTGCTCCATGGCCGCAAAGGAAAACTGCCCAAAGCGGGTTCCCGCTGGGGCGTAGCGAGTGCGGTCGCCGCCGTAGGGCGCGTCCCTTGGCTCGCCGGGCGACCACACTTTGTAGGTATAGCCGATATGGTAGCCGGCCTCTTCCAACAACAAGGGATACGAAGGAATGGACTGATCCCAGACCGCCCCTTGAAGGATGGCCCCCTGCCCCGTCTGCCAGAAGTAACGGCCCGTCAGCAGCGAACTACGGCAGGGCGTGCACGAAGGCGCCGGCACATGGGCATTGGTAAACAGAGCCCCTTCCCGCGCGACGCGGTCGAAATGGGGCGTATGCACTACCGCATTGGCCGTACCTTCCCCTTCAATAGCTCGGTAGGCGCTGGCGTAGCGCCCCCAATCGTCGCCAAAGGCGAACAGAATATTGGGTCTTTTAGTAGACATAATCCCTCATTATGGTAAGAAGCAATGATAGTACTGGTAATTATTGGTACGTCGCCCGGGCTTCCTCGTCACCCAATTCCCCCAGCAATTCCCGCATCCCCGCCAAATTCTGCCGCAAACTGAACTCGGCATCGGTCTCGGGGCGATGATCGAGAATGCCGATAGGGCCGGCATAGCCTGACTGCCCTATCATGCGCATGATATCCAGATCCTTTTCACCCTCTCCCAAAGGACAAACTTTGGGTCCATCTAGCAACATGCCGTTGAGGTTGACGCAGAGCAAATAAGGCACCATAGCGGCGAAGGCGGCCGGCATCTGCGGCAAATGCTCGTGGCCGTGGTGGAAATTGTAGACAATGCCGACTTGTTCGTTTTCTATGCGGCGGGCGATTTCCACCATGGTATCGGGCTGCCCGCCCCAGCCGCCGTGATTGTAGAGTCCGTAGCGGCAACCCAGCTCCTTGAAGACCCGGGCCAGCACGCCAATCTGGGACGCCGCCGCGTCGTAGTGGGCCGCAGCCTCGGCGTCCGCGTCCAGACCGCTGTCGCCACAGCTCCGCCAGACTTGGATATTGAGCCGATTGCGCTCAATAAATTCGAGCACCGGCCGCAACAGCGGGTCGTCCCAGGCGCCCGGCCCATCGGCGGGATAGCCCCCCGCCAGCCAGAAGGCGGCCAGCTCAATGCCGTGGTCGCGCAATTGCCGCAATTCTTCGTCAAAGGTGTCGATATCCTTTTCGCGCCAGTCGTAGGCCAGTGCTCCGATACCGAGTCGCTGCAACATCTGCGCCCGTTCTCGGGGACCGCGCTGGGCCGCATCGAAAGGGACAATGCACCAGGCGAGCAGATTGTCTTTGGCAAAAACACCCATGGCTCTATCCTTTCTGGAAAATAACCACCAGATAATACCCATACAGCAGCCGGCATCTGCCGTCCCGCTAGCACCGCATGGGGTTTACGCTCATTTCTTAGAAACTGTCTTAAGATACGGCAATATCCGTCTCCCCTTCAACGATTCGCCGTTAGGGATAGCTTACCTCTACCCACTCCGAAGACGACGCTATTATGCGCTATGCTTGAAAAAGCAGTCCCTTAATCGTACTTTTTGTCTTTTGCCCTCCCCGCACCCGTCCATTTTTTAACAGCCAGGATTTTTAACAGCCAGGAAACCGCCCTATGAGCGAATCCACCGAAAGCGGCGAAAAAGGCCTCGATTTCATCCGCACCGCCGTCGCCCAAGACCGGGCCCAGGGCCGCTATTCGCGCCCCGTAATGACCCGCTTTCCCCCCGAACCCAATGGCTATCTGCATATCGGCCACGCTAAAGCCATCGCCACCGATTTTGGTGTCGCCGCCGATTTCAAGGGTCTGTGCAATTTGCGCATGGACGATACCAATCCCGAAAAAGAAGACCTGGAATTCGTTGAGTCAATCAAAGAGGATATCACCTGGCTGGGCTACGACTGGGGCGACCGCTTCTACTTTGCCTCGGACTATTTCGACCAACTGCACGCCTTTGCCCTCCGCCTTATTGAAAAGAGCAAGGCCTATGTCGACAGCCTCGACGCCGAAGAGACCCGTCAGTACCGCGGCACCTTGACCGAAGCGGGCAAGGATAGCCCCTACCGCGACCGCTCGGTAGCCGAAAACCTGGACCTGTTCGAACGCATGCGTCAGGGCGAATTCGCCGAAGGCGAACACGTGCTGCGGGCCAAAATAGACATGGCTTCGCCCAATATCACCCTGCGCGACCCCACTTTGTACCGGATCCGCAAAACGGCGCACTACCGCCTCGGCGACGCCTGGTGCATCTACCCCATGTACGATTTCACCCAATGCCTGTCCGACGCCATTGAAGGGGTCACCCACTCCCTGTGCACGCTCGAATTTGTCAATAACCGCGCCCTTTACGATTGGGTCCTGGAAGAAGTGGAAACCCCGGAACCCCCGCGCCAAATAGAATTTGCCCGCCTCAGCCTCAGCTATACCGTACTGAGCAAGCGCTATCTATTGGAAATGGTGCAGGAAGGCATCGTCAACGGCTGGGACGATCCGCGCATGCCCACCATTTCGGGCCTGCGCCGCCGCGGTTACACGCCCGAATCGCTGCGCCGTTTCTGCGACGAGATAGGCGTGGCCAAACGCAATAACCTGGTCAATATCGGCCTCCTCGAATTCAGCATCCGCGAAGACCTCAACCGCCGCGCCAACCGGGTCATGGGCGTTTTGGACCCGCTAAAAGTAGTCATCACCAACTACCCCGAAGGCCAGGTCGAAGATCTGGAGGCCATCAATAACCCCGAAGATCCGGCCGCCGGCAGCCGCACCGTACCCTTCTCACGCGAATTATACGTAGAGCGCGACGATTTCCGCGAAGTGCCCTTCCGCAAATACTTCCGCTTGGCCCCCGGCCGCGAAGTGCGACTGCGCTACGGCTACTTCATTACCTGCGACGAGGTGATCAAGGACGAGGCCGGCGAAGTCGTCGAATTGCGCTGCACCTACGACCCGGCCACCCGCGGCGGCCAGGCCCCCGACGGCCGCAAGGTGCGCGGCACCATCCACTGGGTCTCGGCGGCCCATGCCCTGCCCGCCCAAGTGCGGCTCTACGATCGCTTGTTCACGGTGGAAGCCCCCACCGGCGCTACCTACAAGGACCACCTCAATCCCGATTCGCTGCAGACCCTCACCGACTGTATGGTAGAACCCTCGCTCAAAGAAGCCGCCCCCGGCAGTCGTTTTCAGTTTGAACGCCAGGGTTATTTCTGCATTGATTCGGTCGATTCCACCCCGGACAATCTGGTAATCAACCGCACGGTATCGCTGCGGGATTCTTGGGCGCGCCTCGAAAAACAGCAACAACAGCAGGGGGCGAAGAAAGGCGGGTAGCTTGTGCATAGAGGGCGGGATTTGTGGGGGTGGCCCTCCACTCATTCGCTAGCAATGCTGCGCATTGCGCGGCCTACGGCACTCGCGCTACGCGCTCCGAGGCCAATTCGGCCCGCCCGTCCCTGCGGGACAGGCACCCGGGCCGATTGGAATCCGCGGCGGGCCACCCCCACAAATCCCTTCGGTAGATCACAAAAAATCAACAGAACAAAATCGTATCTTTTGCGTTTTTCCAGACTCATCATTGAAAAAACAACAAAGAAAAGGCCCGAGAAAACCTCGGGCCTTTTCTTTTTCCTAGTGACCAACCAAGGGGTTCAGGGAATCGACCTTTGTGCGGCGCCGACTTGGGGCCGGGCTCGCCCCAAAGGAGGCAAAGGCTGGTGATCGAACGCCAAGTCCTCGCCATCCCAATAGATATCGCGGGCAATCGGCTCAACGTGCACGGGCCGACGTACCACATGCCGTAACCAAAAGACTTGTTGGTTCTTTTCTTCTTCACGGTGGACAACCCAAGGGTCTGGCGGGGGTCGTCGGCGGCGCGCTGTGGGGGATGAGCGGCGGGGAAGCTGAAGGCCGGGCTGGCGGCGCAGCCGGGCGGGGTTGGGAAGGCCGCAAGCGGGCATCACAGCGCGCCAGAGACGGCCCCCGCCAGACCCGCCCTTGGCGGCTGCTACCCCGCTACTTCTGCTGCCCCCACTCCTTCTCCAGCTTCGCCGTCTTCTTCTTCGACAATCCCCCCAGCAATTCCATCGCCGCCATAATGCGCACCCGCGCCATATCCCCCCCCAACAACTCCAGCGACTCAAACAGCGGCGGCCCCACCCGTTGCCCCATAATAGCGGCGAACAAAGGCCCGGTGACATCGCGGATAGGCCAATCCCAAAAAGCGGCTACCTGCCGAATGGCCGCCTCGACGCTATCGCGGCCGCCATCGCCCTCATCCAAGGCCCAGATCACCGTCTGCAGCAGCGGCGACACCTCTTCGGGCTGACGCTTTTTAGGCACCAAATCCTCGACCTTGGGCTGCACCTGACGGGCCAGCAAAAAGGAGGTGGTCGGCACAAAATCGCCCAACGTCTCCATGCGCTCGTGCATCAGCGGCATCATCTGCCCCAGATAGTCGTCGTTGAGCAGCCAGTCTTTCAAAGACTTGAGCAATGCCTCGTCCGACAGCTCCTCGCGGATATAACGCCCATTGAGCCAGGTCAATTTTTCCGGGTCGAAAACCGAGCCGCCCAGATTGATCCGGCCCAGATCGAAATCGCCGCTAAAATCGCCCAGACTGAATTTCTCCTCCTCGCCCCGCGGCGGATAGGCCATCAGCGCCAGGTAATTGAGCAGCGCCGGAGCCAGATAGCCCGCCTTCTGGTAGTATTGCACCGAAGTGGGGTTGCGCCGCTTCGACATTTTCGAGCCGTCGGGGTTGAGCAATAAAGGTAAATGCGTAAAAGAAGGAGGCTGCCAACCGAAGCACTCGTACAGAAACAGGTGCTTGGGCGTCGAATTGATCCACTCCTCGCCGCGGATAATATGGCTGATCTCCATCAAGTGATCGTCGACCACCACGGCCATATGATAGGTGGGAAAGCCGTCCGATTTGAGCAAAACCTGGTCGTCGATCCGACTGAAATCAAAATCGATTTCGCCACGCAGAGTATCACTTACTACCACTGGCCCCGACTCGGGCACTTTAAGGCGAACCACATGCGGCACCCCCTGCGCCAATTGCCGCTCCACCGTCGCCGCATCCAGGTCGCGACAGTGGCCATCGTAGCCACTGGGCAATTTGTCGCGCCGTTGCTGGGCGCGCATCTGGTCGAGCCGCTCGGCGGTGCAAAAACAGGGATAGGCATGGCCCTGTTCGACCAGCTGGTCGACATAGCGCCGATAAATCTCCAGGCGTTCACTCTGACGGTAGGGGCCGCAGGGGCCGCCCACTTGCGGGCCTTCGTCCCATTCCAGTTCGAGCCAGCGCAGGGCTTGGAATAATTGCTGTTCGTATTCGGCCCGTGACCGCGTCTGGTCGGTATCTTCAATGCGCAGAATGAACTGGCCGCCGTGCCGACGGACAAAAGCCCAGTTGAACAGGGCTTGATAGGCCGTCCCCACATGCGTGGGGCCCGTCGGCGAAGGCGCTACTCGAACCCGGAAATCTGCCATGGGTCTCCCCTTAGTTGAGAGTGAAAGGGCGCCAAAGAAAAAAGCTCTAAAAGATAAGGTCCGGCCCCAATTGCGCAATTGCCATTGCCCCGCTCATTTGCCAAACCGCCTAGATATGTTCACCTTATATAGATATTATATCGCTAGCGTATGATGCGGTTTAGCATTTTGTCTCTTCCCTCCCCGGGGCCATTCCTGTCCCCGACCGGCTCCGCAGCCTACCTGTTTTGCACTTTCTATTTGCTTCATTCCCGCTAGGAGTAGCAGCCAAAAACGCATGAAATTCACCGAATTAGACCTACAACCGGAAATTCTCCAAGCCCTCGACGGAATGGGGTATACAGACCTCACCCCCATTCAGGAAAAGGCCATCCCCCACGTCCTGCAAGACCGCAACCTGTTGGGCCTGGCCGAAACCGGCTCGGGCAAGACCTCGGCCTGCGGCATTCCCCTCATCGAGCGCATCGACCCCGATTTGCACGCCATCCAGGCCCTCATCCTGGTCCCCACCCGCGAATTAGCCCTGCAATACGTCCAGGAACTCGACCAGATAGCCCGCCATACCCGCGTCGTGCCCTTCGCCATTTTTGGCGGCTTCGACATGAGCATTCAGCGGGCCAAACTGCGCCACAAAGTCGACGTGCTGGTGGCCACCCCCGGACGCCTGATCGATTTCCTGTGGAATACCGACCTAGTAGACCTGACCCAAGTCCACACCGTGGTCCTGGACGAGGCCGACGAAATGCTCAAAATGGGCTTTATAGAAGATGTCGATTTCATCCTCTCCTGCCTCATCCACGAGCACCGCACCATGTTCTTTTCGGCGACCATGCCGCCGGCAATCGACAACTTGGTGAAAAAATATCTCGACGATCCGGTGCGCATCGAGCTGAACAAGGATCAGATAGCCCCTTCTTCCCTGGTGCACCACTTCCAGCAAACGGGCCGCGACCGCCTATCGGTACTGATCGACTACCTCAAGGAAGAGGAAATTGACCAAGCTATTCTATTCTGCAATTCGCGCGACAAAGCCGCCGACCTGCAGCGCACTCTGAGAAAGAGCTTCGACTCGCTTGAATTCATCCACGGGGGGCTATCCCAGGACCGGCGCATTTCTATCTTTAATCGCTTCAAGCGCAAAGACATTAAATATATGGTGGCCACCGACGTGGCCGGGCGCGGGCTCGATTTTAGCCACGTCACCCATGTAATCAATTACGATTTCCCGCTCTCCAACCAGATCTACACCCACCGCACCGGCCGCACCGGCCGCACCGGCCGCACCGGCACGGCCCTCACTCTTGTGGGCAACCGCGACCTGGACAATTTCAAGAGCCTGCTGCGCACCAATCATATTGAAGCGATCTGGCGGGGCCCAGCCATAGATCTGGACGCCCCCTCCTCCGGCGGCCGCAACCGCTCGAGCCGCAACCGCTCGGGCCGCAACCGTCCCCGCCGCAACGGCAGAGGGCGCCCTTCCAAATCGGCATCGACGTCTTGAAGTACAGGCTATACAAGTAGATAAGCACTGCTCTTGAATACTGAACATATGTTCAGTATATTGTTGTCAAGGGAATTGTGTATTTTAAGATTCTGAAGCAACGGCGCCTCCCCCACGAACCGCGCCCTTTTCAGTGTCTGTCCGCAGAGTCTGTCCCGCCCCCTTTTGCCGGTGCCCTAGCGCCCGGCCACTCCCCCGGCGGTAGCCTACTCTGTCACACTAGCTCCCCAACGGTCGGTCTGTGCCCCCAGCGGCGTCACTCTTCAACATCAAAGAGCAGGGACTTGCTATGTCTTCACCTGTCCAATTAGACCTTCTTGATAAGGCCCCAGTCGCCAACGGCAAACCCGCCAAAGCCCCTAAAAAACGCCCAGCCAGCAGTAACGGCAAGGCCTCTGATTACGACGAAAGCAAAATCAAAACGCTCAGTTCGCTCGAGCATATCCGCCTGCGCACGGGTATGTATATCGGTCGCTTGGGCGACGGTGCCGACCCCGACGACGGCATTTACGTGCTGCTCAAGGAAGTCATCGACAACGCCGTCGACGAATTCATCATGGGGCACGGCCAGCATATCGATATCAACATCGAGGACGATAAAGTCGTCGTGCGCGACTACGGCCGCGGCATTCCACTGGGCAAAATTGTCGAGTGCGTCTCCGTCATCAATACCGGCGCCAAATACAACGATGAAGTATTCCAGTTCAGCGTTGGCCTCAACGGCGTCGGCACCAAGGCGGTCAACGCCCTGTCCACCCATTTTAAGGTCACCGCCTACCGCCAGGGCCGCTTCGCCTCGGCCACCTTTGAGCGCGGCGTGGTCACCGACCAGAAAAAAGGTCGCGCCGCCGACCAGCCCGACGGCACCCACGTCGAATTCATTCCCGACACCCAAATCTTCGACGAATACGCCTTCAACCACGAATACATCGAAGGTAGGATGTGGAATTACGCCTACCTCAACACCGGCTTACGGCTGGTCTTCAACGGCCAAAAATTCGCCTCCAAAAACGGCCTCCTCGACCTACTCAACGCCGAAGTGGGCGACAATGTGGTCTACGAGCCGGCCTACCACAAAAACCAACACCTCGAATTCTCCTTTACCCATACGGCCACCTACGGCGAATCCTATTTCTCCTTTGTCAACGGCCAGCATACCAGCGACGGCGGCACCCACCAAAGCGCTTTCCGCGAAGGCCTGCTAAAAGGGGTCAACGAATTCTTCAAAAAGAATTTCAACGGCGTCGATGTGCGCGAGGGCATCGCCGGGGCCGTAGCGGTCAAACTCAAAGACCCCGTCTTCGAATCGCAGACCAAGAATAAACTGGGCAATACCGACATCCGCGGCTGGATCGTCGCCCAGGTGCGCGAAGGGGTAGTCGATTTCCTCCACAAACACCGCGAGGCAGCGCAAAAACTCGAAGCCAAAATCGTCCAGAACGAAAAGCTGCGCAAAGAACTCAACGCGGTGAAGAAAGAGGCCAAAGAGGCGGCCCGGCGTATCGCCATTAAAATCCCCAACCTCAAAGACTGCAAATACCACCTCTACGACAAAAAACGCGGCGACGAATCGACCGTTTTCCTCACCGAAGGGCCCTCGGCGGCCGGCTCCATCGTCTCCGCCCGCGACGTCGACACCCAGGCCATTTTCACCCTCGGCGGCAAAACGCAAAATATGTTCGGCCGCGGCAAAGCCGCCATCTACAAAAACGAGGAACTCTACAATTTGATGATGGCCTTAGGGATTGAGGATAGTGTCGAGCACCTGCGCTACAACCGCGTCGTCATCGCCACCGACGCCGATTTCGACGGCTTCCATATCCGCAATCTGCTAATGACCTTCTTCCTCACCTATTTCGAGGAATTGGTCACCGCCGGCCATATCTACATTCTCGAAACGCCGCTTTTTCGGGTGCGCAACAAAAAAGAGACCCGCTACTGCTACAGCGAGCGCGAACGCGACCAGGCACTAAAAAAAATAAGCGGCCCCGAAGTCACCCGTTTCAAGGGACTGGGTGAAATATCGCCCAAGGAATTCGGCCAGTTCATCGGCACCGATATGCGTCTGGTCAAGGTCAATATCCGCTCTATGTCCACTGTCCCCGAAATCCTCCAATTCTACATGGGCAAGAACACGCCCCAGCGCCGCGACTATATCATGGAGAATCTCATCTGATGGCCTACCTCGACGCCCTCTTCCCGCATTACTACATGGAGTACGCCTCCTATGTGATCAAGGACCGGGCCATTCCCCATATCGACGATGGTCTCAAACCAGTCCAACGGCGCATTCTCCACTCTCTTTTTGATCTGGACGACGGTCGCTTCCACAAAGTGGCCAACGTCGTCGGCCACACGATGAAATTCCACCCCCACGGCGACCAGTCGATCTACGACGCCCTGGTGGTGCTGGCCAATAAGGACCTGTTCATCGAAAAGCAGGGTAATTTTGGCAATATCTTCACCGGCGACCCGGCCTCGGCAGCACGCTATATCGAATGCCGCCTGACGCCCCTGGCCCGCGACACCCTACACAACCCGTCGCTCACCGATTACGAAGAGACCTACGACGGCCGCAGCAAAGAACCGGTGGTCTTCCCCGCCAAAATCCCGGTCCTCCTGGCCCAGGGGGTCGAAGGCATCGCCGTAGGCATGGCCACCCGCATGATGCCCCATAATCTCATCGAATTGCTCGAAGCCGAAGTCGCTTATCTGCAGGACCGCCCTTTCCAGATTTTCCCCGACTTTCCCACCGGCGGTCTAGTCGATATCGGCGAATACGAGGATGGCCGCGGCAAGGTTTTGGTCCGGGCTCGCCTAGACACGTCCGACCCCAAGCGCATTATCGTCCGCGACATTCCCTTCAATACCAGCACCGAAAGCCTCATCGCCTCGGTCGAAGACGCGGCCAAAAAGAACAAGGTCAAAATAGCGTCCATCCACGACTATACCGCCGAAAAAGTCGAAATCGAGATCAGACTGGCCCGCGGCACCTACGCCGAAGAAGTGGTCGACGCCCTCTTCGCATTCACCGACTGCGAATTATCGATCTCGCTCAATCCGCTCATCATTAAGGACGAGCGGCCGCAGATTATGGGCATCGCCGAAATGATCCCCCACAGCGTCGACCGCCTGGTGGATATCCTCATTGCCGAGCTCCGCGTCGAGGAAAAGACCCTGCAGGACCGGCTCCACGCCAAAACCCTCGAACAGCTCTTTATCGAACACCGGGTCTACAAAGCCATAGAGGAAATGACCACCGCCGCCAAAGTCACCCAAGCCGTGCTAAAAGGCCTGGCACCCTATACTGACCAGCTCAAACGAGAGGTAACTTCGGACGATGTCGACACCCTGCTAAAAATTCCCATTCGCCGCATTTCGCTCTACGATATCAATAAAGCCGAAAAGGAAATGCGCGAAATCCGTAGTCGGCTGCGCGAAATCGGTCGTACCTTGGAAAATATCATCGACTACGCCGTCGACTACCTCGAAGGGCTGATCGAAAAATACCGCGACCAATTCCCCCGCCGCACCGAAATCGTCTCCTTTGAAAAGGTGGACGTACGCCAAGCCGCCAAACGCGACCACAGATTGTGCTACGATAAAAAAACCGGCTATCTAGGCTATACTATCGAGGGCACTAAACAACTCGACGTCTCGACCTACGACCGGGTGCTTGTGGTACGCAAAGACGGCACTTATTCAGTCATCGACGTGCCCGATAAGCTCTTCGTCGGCCAGGGTATGCTGTACTGCGGCTTCATCGATAAGGACCTCGTCTTCAATATTCTCTACAAAGACGCCAAGGGGTACGGCCTGATCAAACGCTGTTGCATTGAACAATTCATCCTCAACCGGGCTTATTCCTTTGTGCCCGAAGACGGCAAATTGCTCAAATTTACCACCGATTCTGACCGCAAGATCGCCCTCGAATACAAGCCCAAACCACGTCTCCGCATTCTGCACGAAGAATTCGCCATTGCCGATTACCCCGTGCGCGGCCTCCGAGCCGGGGGCATTCGCCTGGCGCCGCGCGAGTTGCAAAGCGGCAAATTAATCTAAATCGTGCTCTCCAGAGATTTTTTGTTAATTCTGGTAATTTTTCACTATCCTTTTCGCCGCTTAGCGCATCTTTAAATAAGATACCGAAAGATACCGAAATTTAAGACTTGAGGACCTTAATAAGCCCCTTGACTCGGGTATCTCAACTACAAAAGGAGGGCATTGTGCATTCTATATGGAAAAAGAGCAGTCTCTTAATGGCCGTCCTGCTGGCGGGTAGTCTGTGGACCGACAGCGCCGAAGCCCGCGGCTTCCGCTTAGGGCTAGTGCCCAATTCCGATGCCGTGGGCGCCAGCTGCAATGTCTGCCATACCACCGGCGGCGGTAGTCCGCGCAACGCCTTCGGCCTGGCCGTCGAGGCCCTGGTCACCGCCAACGGCCGCGAGGTCTTTTGGGGCCCGGAATTGGCAGCCCTCGACTCGGACGGCGACGGCGCCACCAACGGCCAAGAACTGGGCGACCCAGAGGGCACCTGGACCGCCGAGGACCCGGCCCCGGGCGACGCCGCCCTAGTCACCCATCCCGGCGATGATACCAGCACGCCCCCCGCCCCTGAACCCACCGCCGTAGAGGCGTCAAGCTGGGCTCAGGTAAAGGCTTTCGTCGACGACAAGACCCAATAGCAATACCGACTATAGAGCCGCTAAAAGACCATCCAGTTCCCTCAAGCCGTCTTGCAACCCACTATCCACGGGTTTCAAGACGGTTTTTTTGTGCTCAGTCCTTCAGATAGACTGTATGCTCCCCTTCCTTGACATCCCGGTGCCAATAGCGATGTTGATAGAATTAGTCTGCATGTCAGCTCCAAAGCATTCAGTCAGCCACCCAGGACCTGCCCATGTCCACTGACACTGCCCCTCCACCGCCGCCCGCTACTCACCCGGCTACCTTGAGCGTCGGCGATATGACCTGTGCCGCCTGCGCCCGGCGCGTCGAACGGGCCCTGCGCAAACTCCCCGGGGTGGAAGAAGCCCTGGTCAATTTGGCCACCGAAGAGGCCCAGGTCCACTACGATACCTCCCAGGTGAAGGTGCGCGCCCTCAAACAGGCTGTCGTCGATGCCGGCTATCGCATAATTGAAGAGACCGAAATCGATGCGGCCCCTGACCTGGACCCCATCCGGACCCAGCGCCGGGCGCTGATCCTGGCCGCCCTTTTCGCCCTGCCGCCGCTGCTGCTGGAAATGGGCGGTATGGCCGGCCTGCCCCTGCCCGAGGCCGTCACATTCGCCCGCCACCCCCTGCGCCTGGGCTTGTTCCAACTGGCCATGGTCCTGCCCGTGGCCTGGATTGGCCGCCGCCTTTTAGGCGACGGAATCCGCGCCCTGCTGCGGGGCGGCCCCAATATGTTCAGTCTTATCGCCCTGGGCACCGGCGCCGCCTTTTCCTTTAGCTTGGTGGGCCTGGCGCGCGTGATCGGCGGCGAAGCCATCACTTTTCACACCTATTTTCCCGCCGCCTCGACCATTATCTCCCTGGTCCTTCTGGGGCGCTATCTGGAAAACCGCTCCAAAGCAAAGGCCGGTGAAGCCATCCGCGCCCTGGCAGCCCTGCAGCCACAAACCGCCTGCCTGGTGGAAGAAAACAACGAACGCGCCATTGCCACTGCCGATATAGAAGTGGGCGACTTGCTACGGGTCCGGCCCGGCGAACAGATCCCCACCGACGGCCATCTGCTCGAAGGACATACCAGCGTCGACGAATCGCTCCTCACCGGCGAATCCCGCCCCGTCGGCAAAAAGAGCGGCGACCAACTCATTGGCGGCAGCCTCAACCAGAGTGGCCTGCTGACTATGCAGGCGACCCGCATCGGTCGCGATACCGCCCTGGCGCGCATTGTCCAACTAGTCGAGGAAGCCCAGCGCGGCCAGGCCCCTATAGCCCGCTTGGCCGATACCATTTCCGCTTTCTTTGTCCCCTTGGTCCTGGGCTTAGGGTTGGTCGCCGCCACCGCCTGGCTGCTGGCCGGAGCCGAGTGGGCTTTCGCCCTGGAAATCTTCGTCGCCGTGCTTATCATCGCCTGTCCTTGCAGCTTGGGCCTGGCAACCCCGGCCGCCATTATGGTGGGCACCGGCCGCGGCGCCCATTTGGGCATTCTCGTCAAAAGCCCCCAGGCCCTGGAACTAACCCACCGCCTCGATACCCTGGTCCTGGACAAAACCGGTACCATCACCCAGGGACGCGCCGGCGCCACCGACCTGATCGCCCTAGACGATACCCCCCCGGACCGATGGTTGGCCCTGGCCGCCGCCGTCGAAAGCGGTTCCGAACACCCCTTGGCCGCCGCCCTGACCCGGGCGGCAAGTCAACGCGGCCTGGCACTGGAAAAAGTCCAAGACTTCCAGGCGCTGCCCGGCCGGGGCGTGGTCGGCCGGGTCGCCGGCCACCGGGTAAGCATTGGCAATACCACCCTTATGCAGGAACAACAAGCCCCGCTGGCCGACCATCTGCAACAGGCCCAAAACCTGGCCCGAGACGGTAAGACCCCGGTCTGGATCGCCGTCGACGGTCGTCCCGTGGGCTTGGCCGGCATTGCCGACGCCATCCGTCCCGACAGCCCCGCCGACCTCGACCGCCTACGCCGCATGGGCCTGCAGACCATTATGCTCACCGGCGACGACAACGACACCGCCCAAGCCATTGCCCGGCAAGTCGGCATCGATCGCGTCGTCGCCCAGGTCCTGCCCGCCGACAAGGCCAAAGCGGTACAGACCTTGCAGGCCGAAGGTCGCCGCGTCGGCATGGTGGGCGATGGCGTCAACGACGCTCCGGCCCTGGCCCAGGCCGATATCGGTCTGGCCATTGGCGCCGGCACCGATGTCGCCGCCGAAGCCGCCGATATTGTACTGATGAACGACCGCCTAGCCGATGTCGGCCGCGCCATCCGCCTCTCCCGCGCCGTCATGCGTACCATCCGCCAAAATCTATTCTGGGCTTTTTTCTACAACGCCGCCGGTGTGCCCATTGCCGCCGGCGTGCTCTATCTATTCGGCGGCCCCCTGCTCAATCCCATGGTAGCCAGCCTAGCCATGGCCTTCAGCTCGGTTTCGGTGATCGCCAATGCCCTGCGGCTGCGCCGCTTTGAGAATTCCCCGGCCAGCTAACGGGTAGACGAAGCCAGCGGCGGACCCTACTTTAATTAGCCAGCTTCCATCCCCAGCAGAAAGGAAGACGCCGCAGATCGATTCCTGCGGTACGTCCCATGGCCAAAACTATCCTGATTATAGGCGCCTTCGACAGCAAAGGCCGCGAATACGCCTTCCTGCGCCAGCAAATTTTGCAGCACGGCCACCAAGTGCTCACCGTCAATACCGGCGTACTAGGGACAACCGATCTATTTCCCGTCGATATCGAAGCCGATGCCGTGGCCCGCGCCGGTGGCGCCGATCTGGCCGCTTTACGCCGCGACCAGGACCGCGGCCAGGCGATGAAAGCGATGAGCCAAGGCACCCCGCATATCGTTGCCGATCTCTTTGCCCAAGGCCGCTTCGACGGTATTATCGGCATGGGCGGTTCCGGCGGCTCTTCGGTCATTGCCCCGGCCATGCAGGCCCTGCCCGTGGGCGTGCCCAAAGTCCTGGTCTCCACCGTCGCCTCGGGCGATACCTCGGCCTACGTCGGCACCAAGGACGTCACCCTTATTCCTTCCATCGCCGATGTCGCCGGCATCAACCGCATTTCGCGCCTCATCTTCAGCCGCGCCGCCGGGGCCGTCTGCGGCATGGTCGAAAGCGAAGCGCCTAGCCACGCAGACGACCGCCCCATTGTCGTGGCTTCGATGTTCGGCAATACCACCCAATGCGTCGAGGCCTGCGCCCAGTCCCTAGACGGCCAGGGCTACGAAGTCCTCGTCTTTCACGCCACCGGCACCGGCGGACGCACCATGGAATCGCTGGTCGACGAAGGCCTGGTCGACGCTGTGCTCGATATTACCACCACCGAATGGGCCGACGAGATATGCGACGGCGTCTTTAGCGCCGGCCCCGACCGCCTCGCCGCCCCCGGCCGCCAGGGCCTGCCCCATCTCATTGTCCCCGGCTGCATTGATATGGCCAATTTTCACGGGCTCGAGACCGTCCCCCCCGCCTACCGACAAGCCAACCGCCTGCTCTACGAATGGAACCCGGCTGTCACCCTGATGCGAACCAACAGCGAAGAAAACCGCCGCATGGGCCGCGCTTTCGCCGACAAAGCCAATGCGGCCCAGGGGCCAACCGCCTTCCTATTGCCGCTCAAAGGCGTTTCCATCTTGGACGGAGACGGCGAATTATTTTGCGACCGCGCCGCCGATCAGGCCTTTTTCGACGCCTTGCGGGAACACCTCGACCCTTCCATTCCCGTTTACGAAGCCGACTACAATATCAACGATCCGCAGTTTTCGGCCCGCGCCGTGGAACTGCTGCTAGCCCTTATCTCCGCGAAAAAAGAAGGATAATTATGAGCGCCCAGAAACGTACTTTCGTCGCCCCCCAAGACGTCGAGACCCAGGTCTTTGACTGGGGCCGCCTTTCCTGGCTGTCCGAGCCCCGCGTCACCGCCGCCGAACGCTTCAGCACCGGCTATGTACGCCTTGAGCCGGGCAAGGGCCACGACCGCCACAATCACCCCTACAGCGAAGAAATCCTCTACGTCATCTCCGGCCGCGGCAACCAGACCGTGGAATTGGAGAGCCGCACCCTGGAAAAGGAAATCGGCCCGGGCGAACTGGTCCACATTCCCACCGCCGCCTTCCATTCCACCGTCAATACAGGCACCGAGCCGATGGAATTGATAGCCATCTATGCCCCTTTCGGTCCCGAAGCCGAATTGCGGCGGATGGAAGGCGTGGAGATCGAAGCGCCGCAGAACCAGGAGGCCTGAAATGGCATTCACCCGCGCCCAAGTACTCGACCGCCTGCGCCGCCTCATCGACGCCGGTCTGCCCATTATCGGTGCCGGGGCCGGCACCGGTATCAGTGCCAAATTCGAAGAGGAAGGCGGCGTCGATCTCATCATCATCTACAATTCGGGCCGCTTCCGCATGGCTGGACGCGGCTCGCTGTCGGGTATGATGCCCTACGGCGATGCCAACGCCATTGTCATGGATATGGCCGGCGAGGTGCTCACCATTGTCGAGGATACGCCCGTCCTGGCCGGCGTCTGCGGCACCGATCCTTTCCGGCAGATGGACCGCTTTCTCAAACAAGTCGAAGAGGCCGGTTTTTCCGGGGTGCAAAATTTCCCCACCGTGGGCCTTATCGACGGCCTCTTCCGCCAGAATCTGGAGGAAACCGGCATGGGCTACGGCCCCGAAGTAGAAATGATCCGCCTGGCCCACGAGATGGACCTGCTGACCACGCCCTACGCCTTTAAGCCCGAAGAGGGTGAACAGATGGCCGACGCCGGCGCCGATATCGTCGTTGCCCATATGGGCCTGACCACCAAAGGCTCGATTGGCGCCACCACGGCGGTGACCCTGGAGGAATCGGTGCCGCTGGTGCAGGCTATCTGCGACGCGGCGCGCGGGGTCAATCCGGAGGTTATCGTATTGTGCCACGGCGGCCCCATCTCCATGCCCGAAGACGCCGAATACGTGCTGCAAAACACCCAGGGCGTCAACGGCTTTTACGGGGCTTCGAGTATGGAAAGATTACCAGTAGAGACGGCCATCACCGAGCATATAAAAAAGTTCAAGGCGGTGAAATTTTAGCGGTGGCACCCGTTGGCGAGGAAACTCCACTCCTCGGCGAACGTCCCGCGCCTTGGGGGCAGCCCCTCCGCAGGGCTCTGGAACGGTCCTGGCGGAAGAGATGCCTGGAGTTTTGGCGCCGGCCTTGTCGGCCTCAGACTCGCGATTATAAGAAGGGCCGGCTTGAAATGGGCGAAAAGTTCCGACCTAGGCAGAGCCCTGCTCCGGGGCTACCCCCAAGGCTATCAAGGTCGTTTGCCTCGTCGTTGCGGCCATCAGCTATCGGCCTGGAATCCAATAGATCTGGATTAAATTGAACTATTTTGCGAGGAAAGTATGATTGAAATAGCAATCGACGGCATGACCTGCCAACACTGCGTCCGCCACGCCACTGAGGCATTACAAGGCTTGGAAGGTGTCACTCAGGTCTCAGTAGACCTGGCCAGCGGCCGGGCCGAAGTACAAGTGGAGAGTCCGGTGAATGATGCTGCCATTAAAGAAGCCCTGGACGAAGAGGGCTATACGGCCACGTCCATCCAGCGTTCTCAATAGATATTTTGTACGGTTTCACATCTTTCAGATGACGCATTTGTCCAGCTAGGCAAATAGAAACCGTCAAGTAGAGCAGCCTGAGTGGGTTGGCTGGAAGGCGGGCAATGATGTCTGAGGGGCCGCAGGCCCCGAGTTTACTGCCCGCCTTCCAGCCGGCCCGCTCAGGCTGCGTGTAAACACCCGTTCCTTTCCTAGCAAATATATGACCCAGCCCCTGCGCAAAGTCGAAGTCAAACGCCTCTTCCGCGACGCCGCCCGCGCTTATCCGCCCCAGACCCAACTCGCCTTCCTGTTGCAAAGCCTGGACTCGCCCCTCAACGTTGGCTCTTTCTTCCGCATTGCAGAAGCCTGCGACGCCCAACTGATCTTTAGCGGCAAAACACCGGTGCCCCCGCACGAAGAAATAGAACGCACCGCCCGCGGCCACGAACGCCGCGTGCCTTGGCGCCATATCGCTCAGATCGACCGCGCCGCCGCCACCCTCAAAGACGAAGGCTTCCACCTCGTCGCCCTGGAGACCGCCCGCGGGGCCCACTGCTATCTGGACTATCCCTACCCCGACAAGGTCTGCCTGGTCCTGGGCAACGAAACCAACGGCGTCTACGCCGCTACCCTGAGCCACTGCGACGGCGCCGTTTTCATCCCCATGTACGGCAAGGGCCCCTCCCTCAACGTCCACGTCGCCGGGGCCATTGTCGCCTATCAGGTACTGCTGGGCCAGCGCCCGGACGGCTAATTATCCTCGAAACCGCCACAGCGCAACATTGAGGCGCCGAAATAAGGATTGGCGATCTCGCCTTTTTTCTGCACCCAGCGGGCCCCCTTATCATTGAAGGCCATAGGGCAATAGGCCACACCGTAGTCTTTGGGCAACTCTCCACCGATCACCGCCTCCGACAAGGGCTTGAAGCTGGCCCGCACCGCCGCCATATCCTTGCCCGCCGCCGCCTGCCGGGCTAGTTCCGCCGTTTGTCCTTCGGTTAATTCGGCCATTTTAGTCAATGCCGCTTTGGCCTTTTCGACATCGTCCCCGGCCAGCGCCTGCTGGGCTTGCAGATAAGCGCCCAAATCGTCGACCACTGGAGAGCCGCACCCCACCAGAACCGCAATCGCCATCCATCCAACCAACCACTTTAGCATAGCTTTCCCCTCAAATTAATTTCCAGTAGCGGTCGACATCGCGCTGATACGCATCGACCTTGCCGCGCAAAACATCGGCCACTTTGACCACTTGCTTGGCCTTGCCCGACTCGTAGACAGCTTCGCTGACGGCCTTGCTGCGCAGCCCCTCTTCGGCGTCTATTTCCACCGCCCGCCCGGTGCTCAAGGCGTCGATAAAATCCCACAATTCCAACGTCACGCCGCCGGTGATGCCATAGGGGAACAGGCGTTCCTTCTGCCGGGCCGAAAGCGATTCCAGATACAATTCCTGCAATTTGCCCATACTGTAGGTCGTGCCATCGAGCAACTGACATTGCCCCCGGGCCTGGAAAGCGGCCGGATGGAAAATGTCGGTATCGACAATGGCCCCTTTCTCGCCAGTAAAACTAAGATGGGTAAACGCCTCGCCCGGAGCGCTGATAGTCCAGGTCCAGGTGCCCACCAGGCCCGATTTAAAATTGAAAATACTGGTCCAGAAATCCTCGCGAGCGTCATTGACCTGGCGCGCGCCTTTTTGGTGCGGCCGTGGGTACATCTGTTCGACGCGGGCATAGACGCTGTCGATCTCGCCGAAAAAATAGCGCATTGAATCGACCCAATGGGCGCCGCTGTCCATAACCATGCCGCAACCGCCCAAGCGCCGGTCGGCGCGCCAGTGCCACTCCGGCACTTGGCCCGGATCCTGCCAGCCTTTGCTGGCGGCCAACCAGAATCGCGGCGCCCCTAACAACCCCGACTCGTTGAAAGCCCAATGAATGGTGCGCTGACCAATGCTGCGGCGGCACTGCTCGGCCGTAGCCGCCACTCGCTTGTAGCGCTTGGCCGCGGCGATGATCTTTTTGCTGGCCCGGACAGTAATGCCAATGGGTTTTTCGACCAGCACGTTGACCCCGCCGGCCAGCAATTGGCAAGCCAGCACGTGATGCAGGCCATGGGGACTGCAGATATCGGCCCCATCCACCGCCAGCCCGCTGTTGAGCAATTGGTCAATACTTTTGAAAGTAGCCACCTTAGCGCCGCTAAAGCCCTCAATGCGCTCGGCAAACCCCTGGGCCCGCTGTTCCACTTCGTCGACGGCGGCCACCAGTTCAAAACGGCGTTCGCCCCGTTGCCACAATTCCTCGTAGCCCTGCAAATGGGCCCCGGCCATGCCGCCGCAACCTACAATAGCCAGGCGCACCGGCTTTCCTTTGGATTTTGCCATGCCCTTTCCTTTCTCCCTATAACCAATACCGGCCCGCTCCCCAACTGCGGGAGCAGGCCGATAATTGTTCACTGCCCAATGGGCTTAACCGCCCGAACGTTGCGATTTGCGCGGCAAACGCACCTGTTGCCGCCCGCGAAAAGACTGGGGCTTGGCAGCGTGCGGATCTTTCTCGTGCTTGTGCTGCTTTGCCTGATCCCCATCCGCCGTGTCTTCGGCCTGTTCGGCCGCGGCCGCGTCCTCGGCCGCCTGTTGCGCCAGGGCGGCGCGTTCGGCCTGTTCGTCTTCGCGCAGGTGACAGCGCTTGTATTTCTTGCCCGAACCGCAGGGGCATTCGTCGTTTCTGCCGGTATTTTTCAACCGCTCGGCATAATCGGCCAACACCGTCATATCTACCTCCAAACTACTGTGGGTCATCTAATTCACAACGAACTGCGCATTATTTATCCAACTATACTGAACTCCGCTACCAACTGAACCGACCATTAAATAAACATCGCCTTTCCTCCGGTATAGATAACTGGCGGGAAATTCTTGGTCTTAGCTGTGTGCTTTTATATAATAACAAAAGCGTCGCGACAATAACAAGCGGCCCGCCCCAACACCCCGGAGAAAATCCCATGTCCACCGCCCGCCGCCTCCCCATCCTAGTCTACCATCATGTATACCGCCAAGATGAGCCGCTCTTGCAGCAAGCAGATTTTGCCACCGGCGCCGGGATTATCGGCCTGCAGGCATTCGCCCAACAGCTCGATTTCCTCTTAGAACAAGGCTGGACATTCGTCTCCACCACCCAGGTGGTCGACTGGCTAACCAACGGCGCCTCCCTACCGACCAAAACCTGTGCGCTTCACTTCGACAACGGCTGGCTCGATACCGCCACTGTGGTTTTGCCGCATCTGCGCTCATTGGGCCTAACCGCCACTTGCTTTCCCATTACCGACGGGCTCGAAGCCGCCTCCCAGGGCCGCTCCGCCGCCGTCCGCACCCTGACCGAGGGCGTAGTGGAACACCCCTTTATGACTTGGGATCAGGCCGGCGAACTGGCCGCCGCCGGCTGGGAACTGGGCGCCCATACCGCCACCCACTGCAAAATGGCCGATACCTACGCCGAAAACGGCGCGGCCGGCGTCATCGCCGAAGCCGAGCGGGCCAACGCCCTGTTCGCCCACCACCTGGGCGCCGTTCCCGAACACTTTGCCTATCCCAGCGGCTCGCGCACCGCCGCCACCGACGCCTTGTTGGCCGGCTACTACCGCTCACTGCGGCTGTGGGAATTCGCCTGGCCGGTGAGCTGGACCTTTACCCACGCAGACACTTCCCCCCTGGGGCTGGCCTGCCAAAATATCGACCTGCGCGTGCCCTTCGCCGATTTCACCCGACTCTTCGACCAGGCCCTGGCCGCCTGAACCTACAGATAATTACCCCCGGCCACCTCGCGCAATAAATCCGGATGGATCTTGCCGTCGTGATTGGTCACCGTGCGGTAGCGCTCCACCCGCTGGCTACTGTTGCCCCCCACCACAGGCCGCCCCCCCGCATTGGCCTGCAATACAGTGCCGGGTCGGGTGGTCGTAATGAGCCAGTTGAGCAGATCCCGCTGCATCCCCTCGACCACCTCGCGGTACTGGGGGTCAAAATAGAGATTAGTCATCTCCCATGGGTCTGCCTCCAGGTCGTATAATTCGCCAAAACCGTCGGGATACTCGGCGGCAAACATTTCCGGCGGATAGTGCACCAGACGATAGGGTCCCCGCCGCACGCTCTTGCTCCAAGCAAATTCGGTGACGCCAATACGACGCACCGCCTCGTCGCCTCCGGCCAGCAGCGGGCTTATATCGCGGCCGTCGCCCGTCTCCAGATTTTCCACCCCGGCCAGCTGGCACAGCGTCGTCGGGATATCGACCAATTCCACCAGTTCATCAACCACGTGTCCTGGGCGCAAAGCGGCCGCCCCCCACCACAGGCACGGCACCCGAGTAATAGCGTCGCTGCAAATTCCCGGCGCCTTCTCCATAATACCGTGCTCGCAGGCGTAGTCGCCGTGGTCGGCGGCATAGACCACTATCGTATTGTCGGCCAGATCGGCCTGGCGCAAAAAATCGAGCATCTGCCCCACCGCCCGATCCACCTGACTGACCGCCGCCAGATACCCCCGCAATTTGCGCAAACGCCCCGCCGCAAATGTCCGCGGCTCAATCAGGGTCCATTCACCCTGGCGCCAGCGCTGGGCCGCACGCCGCAAATGCGGCGCCTTGCCCTCCATATCGTAGTCGGCGTTGGGCGGCAAGGCCAATTCCTCGCCCTCGTACAAATCCCAGAACTCGGCCGAGGGCGAAGTACACTGATGCGGCCTGGGCAATGAGGCGTGGACCAGAAAGGGCTGTCCTTTGTCGGCGGCGCTGCGCATAAACTCAATGCTTTGCGCGGCGATCCAGCCCTCCTGCGACTCGGCAAAAGTCAGGGCCGACGGCCGCCCTTCCATGGACTGCCGACCGCGCTCACCAAATTCGGGCAAACCACCGTGATCCTCCAGACCCTCTTTGCCGCAGGCCCGCAAAAAACGGCTATAGGCGGCCGAGCGCCCGCCGACACTAGTGCCGCAAGTCTCGTGGAAGGTATCGCAGTCGTCTTCGACCCAGTATTCGGGACAGTGGATCTTGCCCAGCGCTGCCGTCGTATACCCCTGGCGACGGAAGTGGCCGAAAATATTGGGCAGCCCTCCAGGATGGCCGCCGCTAAGGCCGTAATAACCGTGGTTATGACAGTACTGGCCCGACAGGAAACTCACCCGCGAAGGCGTACAGATTGGATTCTGCGTCAGGGCGTTATCACAGCGCACCCCTTCGGCGGCCATCCGGTCCAGATGCGGCGTCCGCACATTGGCGTGCCCTTGATGCCCCAGGATTTTGGCGTTGTGCTGGTCGGCGATTATGAACAGAATATTGGGACGGTCAGCCATGAATTATTCACTCCTACAAACGTGCAACTTTATGCGCGGCTCAATCCAGGCTGGGTCGGCGGGTCGAGTTCACGGATGGGGTCCGCGGCACATTCAGCCGCACCAGGCGGGCCTCTTTGATTTTCATCGGATTTCTCGGGGTTAATCGATGCGCAGCGATACCTGCTCGTTGAGCGATTCTTTTTCCGAACGCGCCGCAGCGGTGGCAAAATGGATAATAAGGGCCCGCCGCCAGGTATCGCTGCGATTGTCGTGGCTGGCATGCAAGGTGCAGCCATGGTGAAAAATGATCGAACCCGCCGGCACCGGGCAATATACCATTTCGGGCAGTTCCACCCCCTGAGTAAGAGGCACGTGGTGCACTGGTCGCTCGGGATCGAAGCCAACTTCAAAAATACCGTGGCGATGCGAACCGGGAATATAACCCATACAGCCGTTTTCCAATGTCGCCTCATCCAGCGCAATCCAGGCCGTCATCAGCCCGTCCTCGGGCTCGACGCGGAAATAGCTTTGATCCTGGTGCGGCGGTTTGGCCTGGCCGCCGGGCGGTTTGAGCAGCATCTGGTCGCGGAATACCTGCACCTTGGGGCCGATGAGCCCGCGCACCAGTTGCAGCAATTTGTCCTGGGTTGCAAAAGCCTGGAACTGGGCATCGAAGCGCACCAGGAACGCTGTGCTGCGCACCGCTGAATTCTGCGCCTGCGGACTATTTCTATCCGGCGTGGTATCGCCTTCGCGCCCTATGCTGACGCCCTCGGGCGCCGAATTCGGATCGGCGACAAGGGCATCGACGCGGCCGCGGATGGGGTCGAGTTCGGCGGCGGTGAATACCGACGGGACTACGAGAAAACCTTGTTCGTCGTAGCGGCTCTTCATGCTTGGGTCGAACATTGCGTCCTTCTTTCGGCTTGTTGGTCTCAGCAACGCGGTTGTCATTCACTATATACTACGCCGCCCCTTGACGCCCGCCAAGCCCTGGGGCACCTTGAATCTCGAACTCAATCTTAAAAGGAAGGCTATGCCCTATGTCCAATACCCCCACCGATATCTTTTTGCTGATGGGCCAGTCCAATATGGCCGGCCGCGGTCCCCTCGAAGGCGCCGAAAGACTCGAAGACCCGCGCATTCTGGTCCTCAAAGACAGCCAGTGGGTCCCGGCCGTCGAGCCCTTATTCACCGACAAAGCAACAGCCGGCGCCGGATTGGGCATGAGCTTTGCGCGTCACTTATTGCAGGAGGAGCCCGACCGCCGCATTGGCCTGGTCCCCTCGGCCATCGGCGGCACGCCGTTGTCGCGCTGGGAAGTGGGCGCCGACCTGTATGAACGCAACCTCGATATGGCCCGCCAGGCCGGCGGTCCTTTCCGCGCGGCGCTATGGCACCAGGGCGAAGCCGACGCCCAAACCCCTGAATTGGCCCTTTCCTATTTCGACCGCTTCAGCACTATGTTGCAAACACTGAGAGCCACTTTGGAACAGCCGGATCTATCCATGCTCGTGGGCCAGCTGGGCCTGTTCCTGACGGCCGACCCACGCTTTGCCTGCTACGACGAGTTGGATGCAGCGCTGCGGCAAATTGGCGGCCAACCCAACTGCGCCTACGTATCGGCTGAAGACCTGGCAGACCACGGTGACAAGGTGCACTTCGATACTCCATCAATCAGGGAATTCGGGCGGCGCTACACGGCAGCCTATACAAATTTGCAATACTGAGATGCAGCAAAACCTCCTGCAATAAAACAAGCCTCAGAGGAATATTCCTCTGAGGCTTGTTTGACATCCCAATTAAACTTACGGGTAGATACCGGCTAAAATAGGGAAGTTCTCTGTCTGTCGCCTGTTATCTGTGGAACACGGCGACAAGGATTTTTGAAGGCCGTTATGCTGTCAATCGACATCGACGTCGAGAATATAGCGCGCCGCCCGACTTATCCGTTTGTACGTCTCGTAGCGCAAATACTCGCGCTGATTGAGCTGCTGGCCGTTTTCCCGCGCGGTGAAATAGCAGTGCATAGCCCGCCGCTGTAAATCGGCGCTGCGGTTGAGCGTGCCCCCATGCCAGGTCTGGCTGTTGAAAACAGCCACCGTACCTGCCGGTCCAACGACGTATTCTTCGTCTGGATGCGGCGCATTGGCGTCTTTCAGTACATTGCGCGGATTCTTGCCCAAATGCGATCCGGGCACAAGCCGCGTGCAACCGTTTTCAAGACTGAAATCGTCGAGCAGCCAGATGGAATTGCAGACGTGAAAGCAACCGTCGTAATCCTGCCCCCAATCGGCGTGCAGGCCCTGCAACCCGTCGCCGGGCAGAGCATCGCGGGCATTGAGCGACGACAATTTGAAATCGCGGCCAATAACATGATGCACACAGGCCAAGACTTTGGGGTGGCTGTAGATCAAGTCGAACATTTCGCCCTTATTAACCAGATCAGACAGGCGCCGAGTGCCCTTTTCCTGGTGCACCTCAATACCGGCGCCAGGGCCTTCGCGCTGGCACAATTCTTCAAAGCGATGCTGCAGACTGGCAAGCCACTCCGGGTCGATAATACCCGGCAGGACAGTAAAACCTTTGTCGTCGAGATCGCAGCGGTTCTGTTGGCTAATGGCGTCGGGGGTGGCGCCCAATTCTTCCAAAGCCTGGGTAATATCCATAACTAACGGCTTCTCTTTCAAGGGGTTGGTAGATCCATTGGAGCTCTGCCGAGGGATCGCGCTCAGGACGAGTCCAACGCCTTCACCTGCCGCAATAACCTCTAGCCCGGTCGTTCGGCAAAAATAACCAAAAGCTCAAGCCAGCACCACATCCCCCTCGACACCGGCCTGTTCCCTTTGAGTCTCGCGCCCCACCAGATCGGCAAAACCGGCCTGCAACCGCTCGAATACGGGCCGCTCGTCGATCCCCACCCGCCGCTGGCCAATCGAACCCACCGGAATCAATTCGGCCCCGGTGCCGGTGAGGAAACACTCGTCGGCATTGTACAGATCGTAGGCGGCCAGATGCCGTTCCACCGTCGGCACCCCCAATTCGGCGGCCACTTCCAACACCGCACCGCGAGTAATGCCATCGAGAGCCCCGTCGGATACCGGCGGGGTCGCCAGGACACCGTCTTCTACAATGAACAAATTGTCCACCGTACCTTCGGCGATATAACCCGCCTCATTGAGCAAAACCGCCTCGTCGGCGCCCACCTGGTTGGCTTCTATACGGGCCAGAATCTGGTTGAGATAATTGAGCGATTTAATGCGCGGATCGAGCCCGTCGGGCCCCAATCGCCGCAGCGACGACAGCACCAGTCGCGCCCCCTGCTGCCGCACCGCCGGATCGACCACGGTCAGCTGATCGACCAAAACAAAAACGTTGGCACGACCACAACTGCGTGGATCAATCCCCAGCGCCCCCGGACCGCGGGTGATCACCAGGCGAATATACCCCTCGGCGGCCCCACAGGCGCCCACAGCCTCCCGCATCGCCCGAGCCAGTTCGCCCGCTTGATACGGCAAATCCAACGCCAACGCCCGGGCCGAGCGCTGCAAACGCCGCAAATGGGCTTCCAAGCGGAACACCACACCGCCGTAAAAACGCAATCCCTCAAAGACCCCGTCGCCGTACAGCAGGCCATGGTCATACACCGAAACCGCCGCCTGATCGGCCGGCAGTATTTCTCCATTCATCCAACAGACCGCCTTCATGCTCTCTACTCCACTGGTTCGAATACGTCGCGCAAGCGCTGGTAATACTTGCCGAAATGGCTTTTCAGTTCCCGCTCCATAGTCGCCGTGACTTTGGTGATATAGACATCGTGCTGCACATAGCCCTCCGCCACAGTCACCACGGCGCTATTCCGACTCCAGGCCCCTTCTACCCGCCCGTCGTCGAAAAAAGTTGCCATCACCACCGCCTCACTGTCACTCACCAAGGTCAAACCGCGACCGCCTTTTTCCTGATAGATAGTCTCTTCCACCGGATGGTGAAAAGTGGCGCCAATGCGCTGGGCCGGCTCGCCGAAATGCACCAAGGCCAGACGCAAACCGCGTTTTTCGGCGTCCAACAGTTCTGTTTCCAACGCCTGTAATTCCTCGGGCCACAACGAGATCAGGACACTGTCCTGCGCCTGGCGCAGCAATTGACGCGCCTTATCGTAGACTTTATCGGCAGCCCCCAAGCGCCATACCACATCGGCGCTGGCCCGATTGCTAGTCTGGGCCAACAAAGGCCCCAGGCGCTCGGTTTTTTGTAGCGTCTCCTGGCGCTTGGCGTAGACAAAATCGTCTGGATCGAGGGCGTAATAGCGCTGTCCGCGCCCCTGGTCCTGTCCCACCGGCTGGGCCAATTCCTTTTCCAACAAGCGATTGACCGTCTCGTAGATCTTGGAGGAGGGAATGCCCGATTGCTTGGCCAATTCGTAGGCCGTGGCCGGCTGGCAGCGCATTAACGCCAAATAGGCGCGGGCTTCATAGACAGTGAGCCCCAAATCGACGAGAAGCGATTGTATTTCATTATTGACTACCATAGTAGTTACTATAAAAATTCAACATAAAAAAAGCAAACCCACTTGGTAGCGAGTTTGCCGTATCGCCCTGCGATTACTAGCCCCTTACGGTTTCCACCGGGCCGCATCGAGAATAGACCACAGATGGACGAGCCAGCCCAAAAGCACGAGCCATAAAAGCGCCGCCAGGACAAAGTGTATAATGGCTTTCAGCAGCCGCCCCTGAACCAATTGCCCCAGACCCGGAATGAAAAAACTGCACAAGGCCGCAATGACATTGCCGCCCGAACCTTGCCCATTCATATCGCTCCTCCTTTTGCCGCCGCTTTCGCGGCTAAAACCTCTGCTTATATTTAGGACCTAAAGCAAATTTACCCGCCCTGGTGAACCCAACAAAAATCACTTTAAAACGGGAGTATTAGATGCAATACCGTCGCTTCGGCAAAACCGACTGGCAAATAAGTGAAATTGGCCTGGGGGGTTCCTGGTACTACGGCCGCCCCGAATACGGCCTACTGCCCGTATCCCACGGTGTCGGAGTAATCGAGCGCGCCCTAGAACTGGGCGTCAACTACTTCGATACCGCCCCTCTGTACGGCAAAGGCCGCAGCGAGGAAATTTACGGTCACGCCCTAAAAGGCGTCACCCAGCCTTATTACCTGGCCACCAAAGTAGGCTATTTCCCCGAGCCTTTCGACTATGCTCGCGACACCATCTGGCGCGGCTTTGAAGCCAGCCTCAAGCGCCTGCAGCGCGATAAAGTAGATCTCATCCAGATCCACGAATCCGAGCAGGCCGGCTGGGACGGCGTCTTCGGCAAAGGCCGCGCCCTGGAAACCCTGCTCGAAATACAAGAGCAGGGCCTGGCCACCCATATCGGCCTCACTGGTTCCGATTTAGAATTGATGCGCGATATCCTCAACGAGTCCGACGTTTTCGTCTCGGTCATCACCTTCATTAAATACGATATGCTGGTGCAGACGGCGAAAGAGATCTTGGTGCCCACAGCCAAAGAACGCGACGTCGCCGTCATCTGCGCCTCGCCCCTGCACGCCGGCCTACTGGGCTCCAAACGCGACCACTGGCGCCAACAGGGACGTTTTGCCGATCTCTACGACAAACAAGATCGCCTCGAAGCGCTGTTGGCCGACCAAAGCGAAGATAGCGCCCACCTAGGTCTGCGCTATTTGCTGTCCGACCCCAATGTCGCCATGCTGTTATCGGGGGTGGCCGATGTACAGGAACTGGAAGTATCGGCCTCGGTGTCGGACGGACGCTACCTCGACGCGGAACTCATAGCCCAGATCGAAGCGCTGTGAACGGCCACCAGACCGGCGCCCACCATCTCGCCGACACCCTGGAAAAAGCCGGCGTGCAGTATATCTTCAGCCTGTCGGGCAACCAAATCATGTCGGTATACGACGCCGCCATTGACCGTCCGCTCAAAATAATCCACACCCGCCACGAAGCCGCCGCCGTACATATGGCCGACGCCTGGGGACGCCTCACTGGCACGCCTGGGGTCGCCCTCCTCACCGCCGGCCCGGGCCACCTCAACGCCATTGGCGCCCTGTACACCGCCCAGATGGCCGAATCGCCGATGGTCCTGCTCAGCGGCCATAGCCCTCTGGCACAACAGGGACAAGGAGCCTTCCAAGAAGTAGACCAGGTCGCCGCTGCCGCCCCAGTCGTCAAAGCTGCCTGGCTGGTGCGGGACCCGGCTTCTATCGCCAGCGATCTCACCCGTGCCCTGCACCTGGCCAGCACGGGACGCCCCGGCCCCGTCCACCTCAGTCTGCCCGCCGATGTGCTGGAGGCCGAGGTAGTCCTACCTCCAGAGAAAGCCCCCGCCCCCAACAACCCCGATCTGGCTCTAGTCGGCACGGCCCTCGACTATCTCATCGCCGCCGAACGCCCCCTCATTCTGGCCGGCCCGGCTCTCTGCCGCAGTCCACATTGGCACAGCGTCGAGAAGCTGGCCCGCACCGTCCAGGCGGCGGCCCTGCCCATGGAAAGCCCGCGCGGCGTCGACGACCCCTGCCTGCACTACGCCACAACCTCCCTGGCCCAAGCCGACCTGGTCCTGTTGGCCGGCAAAAAACTCGATTTCTCGCTAAAATTCGGCCAGGCGCCCTTTTTCGCCCCCGACTGCCGCTTTGTCCAGATAGACGCCGATGCCAGCCAATTGCGCGCCCATCCGCAGGTGGCTCTGCACGTCCATACCGTTCCAGGGGAATTTCTCAACCATCTGACGGCGGCAGCACTGCGGCGGGATTGGCCCGCTATCCCCTGGGCCGACCAAGTCGAACAAGCCCGCCGGCGCACCCCCGACAATTGGCCCGCCCTGGCCCGCCAACACCCCGTCCACCCAATAGGCATCTGCACCGCCCTCCAGCCCTTTCTCAAAGACGGGGCCACCCTGGTCAGCGACGGCGGCGAATTTGGCCAGTGGGTCCAGGCCGGTCTGCAGTGCGACCATCGCCTTATCAACGGCCCGGCCGGTTCCATCGGCTCGGCCCTGCCCATGGGCCTGGCCGCCTGCCTGGCCCGCCCCGACCACCCGGTTTTCGCCCTTATGGGCGACGGCACCTTCGGCTACCACGCCCTCGAAATTGATACCGCCCTGCGCTACGGAGTTCCCTTGATAGTCCTGGTGGGGCACGACGCCCGCTGGAACGCCGAGCATCAAATACAGCTCAACCAGTTTCAGGGCCGCACCCACGGCTGCGACTTATTGCCCACCCGCTACGATCAGTTGACCCAGGCGCTGGGCGGCCACGGTGAATACGTTGAAACTAACGCCCAACTCACCCCAGCCATCGAACGCGCCCTAGGGTCGGGCAAACCCGCCTGCATAAATATTGCCATCGACGGGGCGGCGGCGCCGCTGTTTCGCGATTAATACCAATCGCCGCGCTATTCCGCTGCTACCTCGCCCACCCCGGGCTGGTCTAGGTAGCCGATCTCGACAAAACGGTCGATCCACCGCTGCCGCGCCGGGCTCTGGCGGGAATTATCGAGCCAATTGCGCGAATAGTTGAATTTGCGCCTGCAGCCGAAATGGCCGATGGAACTGGCGTGTCCCCTGCCTAAATCGAGCAATTTGGCAATATCCGCCGCCGTCGACGGATTGGCAAAATAGTCGAGGTTGACGGCCCGCCGAACCGCCCCGCCGCAGGAGGCGTGCCAGGTGCGGATATCAAAGGCGATAATATCGCCCGGTTCGGTGGCCACCGCCTGGGCCGGCACCTGGTCGATGGGCCATTGGGCAACACTTTGGGCAAAGCGCTGTCGCGCCTCGCCCCTTAAAAGGTTCGAGCCCGGGATCACGCGCAGCGCCCCAGTCGTGGCGGCGACCGGATCGAGATAGAAAATAAACTTGACCGCCCGCTGTTCCTCGTCGCCGGTATCGGGGTGCCAACCGGTATCACCGACATAACGATTGACATCGACGCCAATACCCAGCACATCCTCGCCGCACAGTTGTTGCGCCGGGATAAAAAATCGGGGGTCCTCCATCAGCGCGGCGAAATAGGGCGTGCCCTCGTCGGTGAGCCGCGTCCACTGGCGCTTCTTGCCGTCAAAGGGCTGGTCGGGAAATTGCACCTCCAGTCCCTCGTCCAGTTCCCGCGCCATAATCGTCAAATCCTCGGCCTGGAGAAATTCTCGCAATACGATATAGCCGAAGGTCCGGAAAAAATCTACCTGTCCCTCGTCCAGTCTTTTCATGCCATCTCTCCATCTATTAGTTTATTCGCCCTGCAAGCCCCCCAGAACCTCCAGACACTGCAAAACCGCCCGCCCATTGTGATAAGGTGATTTCCACGCCCCGGCCTTGCCGTATCCAGTACTGCCATCCTGATTGACCACCGAATGCCAATCGCCCACGGCCCAATCGGCCTGGCGCGTCTCAATCCACTGCAAGGTCTGCTCAAATACCGTCCAATAACGCTGTTCACCCGTCAACTCGTACATATACAGCGCCGCCACCAGCCCTTCGGCCTGGACCCACCAGGTCTTGCTGCGGACATCGGCCGGGGCGCCGAAATTGCCGTCGCCGTAAAAGCCGCCCTGCTCGTGATCGTAGCCGTATTGCAGGGAATAATCCATCAACGTCCGGTATAAATCCAACAACGGCCCGTTGGGCAACCCCGCCGCCCGGCAAGCCTCCACCAGCAACCAGACATTTTCAATATCGTGGCCGTACGAGACCCGCTCGAATTGCGGTCCTGTAAGCGGGGTCCAGTCGGCCGCGTACTTATCCGTGCAAGCCCCCACCTCCTTGCGCACCACCGCATTGCTCTGCACCAGGATTAATTCGACCAACCGCCGCCGTACCAATTCGTTGCCGCTGACCTGGAGATAAGTGGTAAAAGGCTCCATCAGATGCAGATGGGTATTCATCAATTTGGCCGCCTTCACCCCGCCCACATACGGCCCGACATCGGCGGGAGGCGCCCCCCAATCGCGGCCGAAAAACTCGCGGTAACCGCCCCATTCACTATCGTGGGCCCGGCTTTCCAACAGACCGAACAGTTCGCTGGCCAGACGCACCGCCGCCGTATCCCCCGTCGCCTCGATATATTCGGCCAAGGCATAGAGGCCAAACCCCTGCCCGTAGAGATGCTTATGCGGTCGGGTGGCGGTTTCACCACGGTGATCGACGGCCCAGTAGAAACCGCCGTATTCGTCATCCCACAACTTATCGCGCAAAAACTGAAAGCCGTGCCGGGCCGCCTGCAAATGCTCCGGGCCGCCGTAGCCGTCGTTGTACAGGCGGGCGAAAAACCACAGCGTCCGCGCCTGGGTCACCAGCGCCTTATCCGCCGGTCCCTGCCAATGCCCCGCCGCGTCGTGGTTGAGCCGATAGCCGCCGTATTCCCGGTCGAGCATCTGCGGATACCAGAAGGGCAGGATATTCTCCAGAAGCAAGCGCTCCAGCCGTTCCTCAATGCCCGCTAGCTCGACCGGCTTCTGTTGTCCCTCGACCGGCCCCAATACCAATCCAAAGACGAATGCCGACATCAATACCGACTTCCATCTATCCATAGCACTACCTCCTCGTCGAGCGATCTCGAATGCTGCATCGTCGGCCGCTACCGCGACGCCCTCAACCATCCTCGTAATCGATCCAATCGCCGTGGGCCCGATGCCAGTCGCGACATAATCCGTGCAATTCTCGGCGGACCTGGGCGCACGCCGCATCTTCGGCCCGGTTGTCCATTTCCAACGGATCGACCTGTAAATCGTACAGTTCCGCCCGGTCCCTTGGATCGTAGACGTATTTATAGCGCCGCGTCACCACCGCCCGGCGGATATCGCCCAATACCGGATTGCCCGAATACTGGCTGAAAACCGGCCGCTCTTCCAAGACTTGTCCGGCTTCCAGACAGGCCCGCAACGAGCGCCCATCCAATTCGTCGTCGGCCTCTATACCGGCCCAATCCAGTAGTGTCGGGACAATATCGAGATGAGATACCAACCCATCCACCTCCTGTTGCCGCACTTGCGGTCCCCGAACGATAAACGGCACACGGACGGCTTCCTCATACATCTCCATCTTCTGGTACATACCGTGTTGCCCCATATGGTCGCCGTGGTCCGAGGCAAAAAGCACCTGCGTATCCCCGCCCCGGCCGCTGTCCTCCAGCGCCTGTAAGACCTGGCCAATGCCAGCATCGGCCAGATGCACCAGCCCTAAATGGGCGGCCCAGGCGCGGCGCCATTCAGTCTCGCTCAAATCGGCGGCCAGCTGCGCGGCGATACCGGCGCGGCGGTTGGCCGGCTCGCCCGGGGCCGGACGGCCCATATTGACCGGCAACTCAATGCCCTCGGGAGCAAAGCGCGAGGCGTACGGCTGCGGCACCAGCAACGGCGGATGCGGGGCCCACAGATATAAGAACAGCGCAAAAGGCTTGTCGTGCGGACGACGCAAAAAATCGACCGCACGGCGGCAATAGAAGGTATCGAGGAAATGCTCGGCCGCATGCGGCCACACCCCTGTCGCCGCATTGGAATAGGCCTTTTCGACACGCTGGCCCTCCTGGTTTTCCCACACCGGCCGCCGGTACGTATCCCCGTTGTCGGGTAAGGCCCGCCCTTCCTCTTCCATATAGGCCCGGAATTCGGCCTGGCTAGCCCAGTCGGCAAAAGGCACCCGCTCTCGCAAACTCGGCTGCACCCGGATATGGTCAACGCCGATATGAGCCACCGAATAACCGGCCTCGTGCAAGTACTGATGCACCGGCTTGTGATCACCGGCGCTGGTCCCCCGCCAATCGTTGCATACCACGCCGTTGCGGGTGGGGTATTTGCCCGTGGCCAAGGCCGTGCGGGCCGGGGCGCATAACGGACACGTATTATAGGTCCGGGTAAAGTGCGTCCCCTGGGCCGCCAGGCGATTCAAATTCGGTGTTACTTCCACTCCCGCCTGCACTTGACCAATGCTGTCGGCGCGCTGGTGGTCGGTCATAATGAAGAGTAAATTGGGTCTATCCGTCATCTAGCTAATCCTCCTCGACGCGTTGCAGCTTCCATACATCCGACGCCATATTATTGCCCGCCACCATCCACAGCGCCCCGGCAAAGACAAAGACGCTGGCCGCGTGCCTCTCGGCCCAGGGCGTCGCCGCTACCTCATACCACTCCACCCCGTCGGCCGAATACCAGACATCGTTGCGATTGCCCTTATTCCACCCTTCCAGGACCCACAACTTATCGTCGAATACCGCAACTTCGTGGTATTGCCGCGGCGTCCAGGGCGCCGCCTCGGTATGGCAGTGCCAATTGCGGCCGTCGGCCGAGCTCCAAACATCGTTAAAAAATGTCCGTTCGTGGCGCCTCGGCGTATCGTAGCGGCCGCCACCCAAAATCCACATGCGATCCTGGAAAACTGCGCTGCCGCCAATTTGCCCCCGCTGTGGCCAACAGGGCTCGGCCATGTCCACTTGGGTCCATTCCAATCCATCCTCGGTGCACCATATATCGCGGTAGAAGCACTCCTCGGCGGCGGCGAATTGCGGCAGCGTCTGCCCGCCCATCACCCAGATCTTATCCTGGAAAACCACCGTATAATGCAACGATCTGGGCCCCCACGGCACCGGTTTATCTCGGTTGACCCACTGCCACTGACGACCATCGGTGGACTTCCACACATCTAATTGGTAATGCCCCTGATTGCAATCACCGCCGACAATCCACATGGCCCCGCCCAAAACAGCGTAACCGGCCGTGTGCCGCCCCTCCCAATCGGCCGCCGCATCAAAATCGGCCCCGGCAAAAGTATTGGGTTTTTCCAGACGCCATTGGGCCCCGTCGGCCGAACTCCAGACATCGTTGCTGCAAATGCGCGGAAAGTGTTCCTTATCGCCGGGGTTCCAACCGCCGATAAGCCACATCCTCTGGTCAAAGACCAAAGCCCCGGCCCCGTCGCGCGGGGCAAAGGGGGCGGCGAGATTAACAGGCGTCCACGCGTAGTTGGTAGCGCCCATTTTATGCGCCTCCTGCCAATACCGCCCGCGCCCGGGGCGCCAGCGCCTCCACCGCCGCAGCGCCGGGGTGCTGATGCTGGATATCCTTACCCCAATCGATATTGCGGGCCGGCTGCAATACATAGTGGATATGCCCGGGCAAACCGTTCATATGCGACCACAAAAAGCAGTAGACCTGGTCGGCTTCGACCAATTGCGGAATAGCCCCGGTGACCCGCCGCATTACCGGTCCTAATTGGGCCGCCTCCTCGTCGTTGAGATCCCAGATATGCAAACAGTGACGCCGCGGCTTAAGGATGAGCGTGCCCAACGGATGCGGCCCAATACAGTGCTCTACCACCCACCAATCGGTACCATAGAAACAACCGCCGGGCAATTCCGTGCGGCCCGCCGTTAAATCACAGGCCAGACAACCTTCGACATGTTCCATATTCACCTTCTCCCGACAAAATATTGGAGGTATTTCATACCCGTTTGATTTCAAATTGTCCAGATGTTTTTGTCCTGTTACGGAGCCCCAAGCGCAAAACACCGGGACATCAGTGCGTCATATGTATCATAGCCACCAAGCGCCTCTCTGGCGAGCACAATCAATCCAACTCCCATGAAACAGCACAAAAAAGCCCCCCGGAAATAAACCCGAGAGGCCTGTCTAATTCCGCGGGCTTCTACTCAATAGGCCGCGTCGGACACCACCGGCTGCTCCTGGCCACCCACCAAAAAGGCGTGCAGCGATTCGTGGAAGCGGTGCCCCTGGTCGTTATTGGCCATAAAGACATAGGCCACCTGATGATCCGGATAAAGCCGCTTGGAGTGGATCCTCCCGTCATAGACGCGTACTGTTAAGAATAACCCGCATCGCGCCCCAATGACCACCGGAGACTCAAGTGCTGTATCAGGTATTCTTTCGCACCAGGCGCGGCGGCCTGGGGATTCCCTATGAACTGGCCAAGAGCGAATTCTCGGCGGTTTTTGGCCACCATCCCATCCAGCGCCAACGCCCGGGCCGATGCCGGATGTGGATCGAGCTACCGCTGCGCCCCGCCCAGGTCGCCGCCCGCGCTGTCGATTTGGGTTATACCGAGGCCATTCTCCACGTCCACCGCGAACCCTACCGCGGCGAGGACATACACCCCGTAGAGCGAGGCCGCTGGTACATCGGCTGGATTCGCGAACAAGAATGGAAGCACTACCAGACGGAAGTCTACGTGCAGGATGTCGAGGCCCTGCTAAGGCTGGCCCCGGATAACCGACCCTTCCAGATTCGCCGCGGCGGCGAAACACGGACCGTGTTCGGCCACCACGACGATCGGGGTCTGTCGCCGGCCGATGCCCGCTTCCTCTTCAATATCGCCCGTCCCCGACCGACCGATATCGTGCTGGATCCCTTCGCCGGCTTTGGCGGACTCGTCGCCGAAGGGCAACGCCGCGGCCTCAATACGGTCGGCTTCGACATCGACCGCAATCTAACCCCAGGTCTGGCCGCCCTGCAATCGCCCACTATTGCCGTGGCCGACGCCCGCACACTGCCGCTGCCCAACGACGTGTTCGACCGCATCATCACCGAACCGCCTTTCGGGCTCCCCTACCGCCAGGGCGTGGTCGATGCACTGGCGGAATTGCGCCGAGTCCTCAAACCGGATGGCCATATAGTTCTACTCATCGATAGCAATCTGGAGGAAAAAATCCCGGCAGTACTGGAGACTATGGAGGCCCGCGTCGATCAGGTCGGCGTCCTTGCCCGGGGGGGCGGAATGCAGTGCCCAGTGCTGGCAATCGCATTCCCATAACGGCGCTTCTGGGTTAAATTCTATCGCAACCAAGATAACCTAAAGGAGATACTCAGTGAGCGATTTATTTAATGAGAAAGCCAAAAATTGGGACTCCAACGAGCGCGCCAAGCGACTTTCGGCTGCCGTCGGCTCATCCATAGTGGGTCAAGTGCCATTACAGGCGCAGATGCAGGTGATGGATTTCGGTGCAGGCACTGGACTGATCAGCGCACAAGTAGCCCCCCACGTAAAACAGATAACCGCCGTCGACATCTCAGAGGCCATGCTGGAAAAACTCGCCGCCAAACCGGAATTACACGGCAAAGTGGAAATCGTCTGTCGAAATATTATCGATAATCCCATCGATACAAAATTTGACCTGATTATCAGCGCCATGGCCATGCACCACGTAGAGGACACAACTAAGCTGGTGCAGAGATTTGCCCAACAATTGCATCCAGGCGGCACGGTCGCCCTGGCCGATCTCGACAAAGAGGAGGGGACGTTTCATCCGCCCAATACCGACGGTGTTTTCCACTTTGGTTTTGCCCGGGATGAATTACAAATGCTCTTTGCCGAAAATGGCTTCAAAAACATTGGCTTTTCGACGGCCCATAGCATCGATAAAGAGGACAGGAGCTATCCGGTATTTCTTCTGGTTGCCAGCAAAGCTTAAAGCTAATACAGGCACATATAAATGCCGCAGTACCCAACCCACCACCCCGCCCTCTCACCCCTTCATCCCGCTCAAACTGATCCCCCCCACCAGATAGCGCTGCGCCGCCAAAAACACCCCGATCAACGGCAGCGCCCCCATCACCGAGGCAGCAAAAACCCGCGGCCAATCGGCCCCGGTCTCCGAGCGGAAAAAACTCAGCCCCACCGTCAGCGGGTAATAGTCCTGATTGCTCAATACCACCAGCGGCCATTCGAACATATTCCACGCCCCCATAAACGTGAACAGCCCCAAAGTGATCAGCGCCGGCCGCGACAAAGGCAGAATGACATTCCAGAAAATGCCCCACGAAGCGCAGCCATCAATGCGGGCGGCGTGTTCCAATTCGACCGGGATATTGAGAAAAAATTGGCGCAGCAGGAAAATTCCGAAAGGCCCGGCAAAAGACGGCAGCAAAACGCCCCACAGCGTATCGACCAGCCCCAGTTCGCGCACCACCAAAAAATTGGGAATCAGCAATACCGCCGGCGGCACCATCATGGTGGCCAGCAACAGCATGAACAGCGCCTGCCGGCCCGGGAATTCCATGCGCGCAAAGGCGTAAGCGGCCAGGGCGCTAAAAAAGAGCTGCACTCCGGTTATTAGCACCGCGTAGATAAAGCTATTGGCCAAATAGCGGTCGATCTGGCCAAATTCAATGGCGTCGCTGTAATTGCGCCCCAGCGACCAGTCGGCCCCCGGCCAATCGAGGGCACTGTCTTCACCGCGGGCATGGGCCAGCATCTGCCCCACCTGGAAACGCGGCGGGATCAGACTCTCCTTATTCTCGGCGAATTCGCGTCTGGTCTTAAACGACGAGCCCACCATATAGGCGTACGGGTAGACCATCACCAACGCGCCCAAGACCATCAATACCAGTGCCAGCCGTCCCCTATTCATCGTAGACCTTGCGCGAGCGAAAAAGGCGCATCTGCACCAGCACAAAAACGAAGACGGCGGCAAAAAGCAACCACGCCAGGGCTGAGGCGTAGCCCATCTGCCCGGCCACGGAAAAAGCATTGATGAAAATGGTATAGGCGATTACTTCGGTACTGCGCTCGGGTCCCCCCAAGGTCATGATATACACCGAGGTGAAAACCTGAAACGAGCCGATCACCGTCATTACCGCGACAAAAACCAGCGTATTGCGCAGCATCGGCAAAGTCACGTGCCAAAACTGCTGCCAGCGGTTGGCCCCATCGACCTGGGCGGCGTCGTACAGATGCTGCGGGATATCGCTCAAACCAGCCAGAAAAATGACCATATTATAGCCGGCCCCAGACCATACCCCCAACAGCGCCAGGGCCGGCAGCGCCGTATGCGCCTGGTCGAGCAAACCGCCCCAGACCCCAAAGATATGGTAGAAGACCAACGCCACCACCACCCCCGGTGTAATCGACGGCAGAAAATACAGGGTGCGGAACAGGGCCTGCCCCACCGGCGCCCGCCGGCACACCAGGGCCAACGGCAACGCAGTCACCAGGACCCCGGCCACGCTCATCAGCACATAGACCCCGGTATTGCGCATGGTCAACCAGAAATAGCTGTCCGGGGCCAATAGGGCGCGGCGGTAATTGGCCCAACCGACAAAATCGGTGGCCCCGGCGAAAGCATCGAAATGATGCAGGCTAGACCAGAAACTGATGCCCATCGAGACGAAACTGAAAAGAAACGTCAGCACAAAAGCCGGGGCGATATAGCCGTAGGGCACCAACAACCGACGCCACTTCACGGCCCCTCCTCCCGCTGCGCCAACCACTGGGCCACTTGCCGGTTGTAGCGCCGGTAGACATTGTCGACCTGCCCCGCCGCCACTTTGAGGGCGGCCTCAACCGAGGCGTAGGGCCCTTCGCCGGCGACAATATCGGGGTAGCGCAACAAGACCGTTTCAATAATGGGATTGGCCTGGTGATTGGTGGCGATAATCTCGGTATGGCGCAATTTATCCCCGGCCAGACAGATCTCTTTGACATTGGACAAATAGGAGCGCTCGGCCATGGCCTGACGCCATTGCGGCGTCTCGTAAAAATCGAGGCGCGGCCCGTTATAGCCCAAATGCTCTAAACGCAGCAGATTGCCTTCCAAACCGCAGACAAAGCGAATATAGGCCCAGGCCGCCTCGACATTGCGGCAGCGCTCTGTAATCACCAGCATATTGCCCCAGGTCACCGTTTTCTGGGCACTGCCGCGCGGTCCGGGCGGGAACGCCGTTTTACCAAAATGGTCCCAGCCCATGGTATTGCGGACAATATCCTTACCCGACCAAGTCCCCGCCACCATACAGGCCACCTCGCCCTCCTGAAATAATTCGGCGTCGGCAATCTGACGGCGAAAGGGCGGACAAACTTTATCCTCCCAATAGAGTTGGGCAATAAAGCGCATCGCCTCGACCCCGTTGGGCGTGGAGAACAGCGCCCGGGTGCCGGCGGCATCCTGGTAGCGCCCACCGTTGGCCGCCATCCACGGCGAGAACATGCCCGCCCCGCCGCCGTAGGCGTTGATGACGAAACCGGCCTGCTGCAATTGACCGTCGTCTCCCTGCCGCGTCAGCTTTTTGACCAGGCGGCGGAAATGCTCCCAATCGCGTACCCCGTCAAAACGAATATGGTCGTAGTCGATACTGCCGTCCGGATGCCGGGAAAACAAGGCGGCCAGCTCGGCATCGGTCTGGGCCGCCCGCTGCAAAATATCGAGATTCCACAGCAGGCACTGGGCATCGATAATCTGCGGAATGCCAAATACCGTCCCGTCGGCGGCCTGGTTATGACGCCAGGCCGAGGGCAGGAAAGCCTCTTCCCCCACCCGGTGTGGCGGCGCTTGCTGGCGGTTCCTTTCCAGCAGGTCGTCCAAGGGCCGCAGCATGCCGCGCTGGTAAAACCCCTCGGCCCAGTACACCGACGACTGGAAAACATCGGGCGGAGTGCGGCCGACCATGGCGGTAGATAGCTTTTGTACGTAATTGCCAAAAGGCACTGTCTGGTAGACCAGATCAATATCGGGATGACGGGCCTCAAAAGTCCGCTCCACGGCGGCAAAATAAGCGCCGTATTCCTCGTTGGTCGAGGGGCTCCACCAATCCCAAATGCGCAATTGCACCGGCCGTGCAGGCCCCTGGTCCAACAGCCCCTCGACCCAGGAACGGGTCATACCGGCCCGCAGCAAAACCGCCCCCAGCACCAGCACCCCGGCCAGGGCCAATAGGCCTCGTCCCAACAGACGGCGATTCATCGGCTACAACGCAATCTGGCGAAAGGTCAAATTGAGTCTCTCCCCCACCGTCGCCCGGGTCTTGGGGATCCCGTGGCGCCAGTGCGTTTGGGTACATCCCTGCATAACTATTAAGGAACCGTGTTGCGGCACCAATTCCGCCGCTTTGAGATCAGCGCGTTTTTTGTGTTTCAAAATAAACCGCCGCCCCGCCCCCAGACTCACCGAGGCAATCAACGGCTCCGCTCCCAGCTCGGGCTCGTCGTCGCTGTGCCAGCCCATGCTGTCGCTCCCGTCCCGATATAAATTAGCCAGGACACTATTAAACGCACACTGCAATGCCTCCTGCAAACGCGTCTTCACCCGCTGCAACCCCGGCGTCCAGCCCAACGGCGTCAGCTGCAACCCCGAATAAGCATAGCTCGCCCCTTCATCGCCATACCACGCCGACAACCGCGGCGCCTTTACTCGCCGCCCGAAGATCGTCAACTCCTGCTGTTCCCAAGCGATCTCCCCTTTGAGCTGGACGAGCAATTCATCGGCTTCATCCGGCGGCAAAAAGGCAGGCCAGTAGAGCACGTCCCCATCGACCAGGTCGATGCATTGGGCTTCTTTGAGAAAAATGGAATACCTGCCTAATCGTAATTGCTCGGCCGATGGTCCCCCATCAACCGCCGCTGCCGAGGCGTAGCCCGGGCGAGGATGGCTTCATCAAATTGAAAACGGTTTAAATAGGGCGGAAATTTCTGGGTAATCATGCGCTTGGCGTAGTGCACCTGCAGCAAATAGCGCGTCTGCTGTGAGGTGTTGGCCGTGCCCCGATGCCATACTTCGCTACGGAAAATGACCACGTCGCCGGCCTTGCACATAATGCTCTTTTCGCCCGCCCCTTGCCAGGTCGTCTCACCGTCGGGCGCCCGCCCCGAAGCGTGGCTGCCCGGAACAAAATTGGTCGGCCCCAATTCCTCGTACAGATCGTCGAGATAAAAATGCGCCGTGGTAATAAAAACGGGCACCTTCACCCGCGGATCGGCCAGCACATCCTCGGGCAAGCTGATGGGCAACCAATCGGTATGTAGACTCTGATCGGGCCGCCCCGGCCCCGTCAGCCAGGCGGTCATGCCAATAACGTGGCAATCGTCGCCGTGCAGCGCCTCGGCAATCTCAATCACTCCGGGCTGGTCTAGATAGTCGAGGAAGAGCGGATCGCGGTTAAAGGCGTTATTGACGTGCTTGTTGAGAAAACCCCCGTCATCCGGGGTGCTGTGCTTGTCTAGACTGGCTTCGATGGGCTCCAGGTGGGTCATGGTCTGGCGTAGCCGGGCAATCTGCTCCTCGCCGATAACGCCGGGCAAATAGACATAGCCGTCGTTTTCAACGGCAGACACCTGACTGGCCAGGTCGGGTTGGACCACCAAAGGCAAAGCTTCGGCCATAATTGGAATCTCCTATAAGGGAAAATTCAAGCGGCGGCAGGAATGCGTTTCGGGTCGACATAACGGGCCAGGTCGCGTAGGGCGATAACCGTGCAGGAGCGCTCGTGGAGATAGGCCATATATTGGGCGAAAACGCCGGCATCGGTATGCACCCAAGGATGGTCGAGATCGGGCACGCCGTGGAAAGTCAGCACACAAATACGGCCATCGCGGGCCTGATCGACGGCCCAGACCAGATCCTCAAAGCCCCAACGGGGCCCGGCCGCCCCCGTAGTCGGCACCAGCAACGGATGGTGCTTGTCCGGATCGTACGCCGGCCCCCGACCGCCTTCGCCGTCGTACTCGTATTCGGGCGCTACCCCGCGCCGGGCAAAAAGGAAACCGCGCTGCTGTAAAACGGCCACGGCTTCGGGCCCGTTGCTATAACCCGGATAGCAAAAGGTCTGCGGCCGACGGATGTCCCATTCCCGACAGCGCTGGTCGATATGGGCGATGTCGTCCATCAGCTCGGCCGCCGTCTGCCCGTTGACGTTTTTGTGATGCCGCGTATGGTTGCCAATCTCAAAACCATCGCTATCGAGCTGGCGGACCTCCTCCCAGGTCATATAGCGCTCTTTATCGCTGAGAAAATTGAGCCCCTCAGTAATATAGAAAGTGGCGTTGAAGCCGTAGCGCTGCAGCAAGGGCGCCGCCACCGTGGCCTGCGATTTAGGGCCGTCGTCAAACGTGAGGACGACCAGCCCGTCGGGAATAGGCGCTGTCTCCATAATCTCCTGCGTCGTTTGCGGCCCATAAGACCGCCCGTGTCAATCCCATTCCAGCCGTTTCCGCGAGCGCCTTCATCCCATATAAAATAGGCCGCCCAGCCCCACAGCGTCACCGGCCGATGGCTCGGCAACAAGATACAGCAGATGGCCGCTCCAGGCCATTATTATCCATCTAGTTAGACCGTCCCTACGCCTGACCCAACTCCAACCGCATCGCCAATGAAACACCCCCGACCCGATTGGTCAGCCGCCCCGTTTCGACAAATCCTAAACGGCGATACAGACGCACCGCGGCATTCTCTTGGCGCACCGACAGTACGATAGCCTCGCACTCTGTGCGCGCCGCCGCGATAAGCCGATCCATCAATAGCGTGCCAATGCCTTGGCCACGCCTGTCGGGCAGTACTCCCAGCGCCAATTCAGGCACCGGGCGCTCCCCTCGGTTCGCCGTCTTTTCCGGCGTCCGCAGCCACGCCGCCCCCACATCGGGGCCCATTTTGGGACGGGCAATAAAACCCAATTCACCCGCCTGCTGCCCCCAGTTTTCGACATATCCGCGCAAGTAGGGATCGGCCTGGGCGGCGGCGACCTGATCCGCCCCGCCCTGTCCCATGGAGGCGGCAAAAGTCAGCATCAGCCACAGGCTATCGCGGTCCTGGGGGCCGGCCGCGACAATGTTCAGATTGGCCTTTTCGTCCATCTTCCCTCTAACTATGCAGTAACGTATTCCTAACCCTGCTACCGACTCCGCCCAGGCGGTCCATTGACCGCATACCTGGTCCACTGTCGCTGTTTTGCAGGGTCGGGCGCAAACGTATATTATGGATAAGCCAACGGCGGGACGGACACAATACCCACGACCTGACCGCCGGATATAGCCCGCATATCAACCCTGCTCTGGCTTTCCTCTCTTGCGAAAGTATTGGCCTTAGCCCCTATGAAAGACCAGGACAAAACCCGCGCCCAGTTGCTGGACGAGTTGGCTCAGTTGCGCCGTCAGATAGCGACCTCGTCCCACGAATCAAATCACGACCCCGGCGATTTAAGCCGCCTGGCCTCCTTCCCCGAGCAAAACCCCGATCCCGTCCTAGAGATAGACGACCACAGCAGTATAACCTATATAAATCCCATTGCCCGGAAGCGCTTCCCGCAACTGCCAGCGGCAGGCCTGGACCACCCCTTTTTCGCCGGTCTCGAAGATACAGTAAACCAGCTGCGCCAGGGCACGGTCCTGGCCTACGCCCGCGAACACCAAGTAGCCCCGTTCATCTACGACCAGAAAGTGACCTGGCTGCCCGACAGCCGCCTGATACGCATCTACGCCCACGATATCACCGAACGCAAACAAACCGAAGAGGCTCTGCACCAAAGCGAGCGCAAATACCGCGGAATCATAGAAAATCTGGCCGGCGAATTCTATTTCTTCACCCAGGATATGGACGAAAATACCACCTTCATCGGCCCCTCGGGCGCCGAAATGACGGGCTATACGCAGGAGGAATTCGATCAGCTTGAACACCATGCCCTGGTACCCGACACCCCCCTCAACCGCGAGGCCACCCAGCACCGGGAACGCCTCTACAGCGGCCAGCGACCGCCTCCCTATCAATTTGAAATGCGCCACAAGGACGGCACCCTGCACCGCTACGAAATAATCCGCACGCCGGTATTCAACGATAACCGACAGGTGAGCGGCAGCGAAGGCATGGTACGGGATATCACCGCCAGCCACCGGGCGGCCGAGGAATTGCAACAGGCCAACGAGGCGGCCCAACAGGCCCAACAGCAACTGATTGAACAACTGGAAGAAAAACTGCAGACCGCCGAAAAACTGCGCCAGATCCAGCAGCAGCTCATAACCCAGGAGAAAATGGCCTCGCTGGGCAAATTGGTCGCCGGCGTCGCCCACGAAATCAACAACCCCAGCGGCGTCCTCATTAGCGCCCTCGATCTAATCGACCGCTGCGCCAACCGCATGGCCGACCGCATCGAGCGCGCCCCTTCACTGGAAGCCCTCCACAACGACCGCCAGCTACAAAAGACACAGGCGCTTTTGGGCACTACCACCGACAACGCCACCCAGGCCAGTCGGCGCATCGCCCACCTGGTGAAAAGCCTGCGCAACTTCGCCCACCTCGACGAAGCCGAATACCAGGTGGTCGATATCAGCCTCGGGCTGGAAAGCGCCCTGGCCCTGCTGGAGCCCCATTTGCCGGAAGGCGTGCAAGTGGACAGGGACCTGAAGCCCCTTGCCCCGACCTATTGCGCCCCCGCCCAGCTCAACCAGGTCTTCATGCACCTGCTGCAAAACGCCCGCCAGGCCCTAACCGGCCCAGGCCGCATCGAACTGACGGCTTACCAGCGGGACAATTCCATCTACGTCCGCATCGCCGATACCGGCGTCGGTATCCCCCCCGCCCAACTGGAAAAAATCTTCGACTTCGATTTCAACAGCGACCAGGCGCGGGTCAAGAAGGGCTTCGGTCTCTTCATCGATTTCAATATCGTCAAAGACCACGGCGGCGAAATAGCCATCGACAGTCAGGTCGGCGAAGGGACAGTCGTCACGGTGCGGTTGCTGGTGAGGATGGGGCCCGATTCTGCCGATGCTATGGCCGATTAATTTTTCTTCTGGCAGCGACTTTAGCACTGAGCAAGGTTATATCGAAACTGGTTTGGTTATCTACTAGTTAGCGAAAAACTCAAGGCAGAGGATAGCGAAATGGATAGATCTAAAGGGGTTGAAGGGCTCCCATCCACTAATTGGGATATCTTCACAAAGCACGCATGGTTTGCCATGAAGCCTTCGAGCAACCTGGAAGAATGGGACTCTATATCTCGATGTGAGAGTGCCGCAGAAACCCTTAACGCATTTGGATGTAGATCCGTGCTGGACGCGGCCTCAATGTTCGGAAGGAAGACGTTTCAATTCCACCGCTTGGGATTTGAGGTCTTAGGAATCGACATGGTGCAACGTTCTGTTGAATACGGCCAGCAACTCGCAGAGGAACTGGGCCTCCCCGTAGAGTTTCGATGCTTGTCGTGGGCCGATGTGCCTGGACAATTCGATGGACAGTTTGATGCTGTCTACAACGACAACTTCCCCAACGCCAGGGATCGCGAAGAGCTTCTGGAGGCCGCTAAAGCGGCCTATTCCGCTCTGAAACCTGGGGGCATCGCCCTCTTTGGTAGTCGCCCAGAAGACGAGTGGGAGATGAGCCCCGAAGAAAGGGTGGAGAAAAAGTGGAAAGGGCATGATCCGCAAAAATGGTGGAATGTAGCCACGCCTGAAGGGCAGGTGATTACCATAGCGATGGCTGAACGGTTCCCAACGGGTATCTACCGTCACTTCCTCCATGTGATTGACGGCAGGAGGGTAGAGCACTCCGGCTGGTTTGATAACCTTGGGTGGATGCTTAAGGATTTCAAAGAAACGCTTGGGGAGGCCGGGTTCTCGAAAATAGAGCTCAGAAAGCTCAAGACTGGCGAATTTGAGGGCGTTGCCGTCAAGTAAAAATTCGACCCTATATTCGCCTGCTGCTAATAGGCCATACACACTACGACGAATGCACGCTTTGGCCCTACGGGCAACGGCTAGACGCCGTTCGTATATAGCCAGGCCGTTAGTAAACGGCGCACAAATTATAAAAGCAATATTTAGATTGAAGTGTTTTTTCTTGACACTGTGCAATTATCTGTAGAGCATCTGTGAGTTCGCGATAGAAAACCTATTTTTATTTTCGTTTGCTATCGACATGTCAATCATTATCACTCTTTGAGGAGATAATTAGATGGGCAATCCGCTTACAGATTTTTCTCAAGCGACACCGCAATGGCTCACAGAACGGTTGCATGCGAATGGATATTTGCAGGGGGGCGAAGCGACCCGTGTGTCCGTAAACCCTTCAAGAAGTCAGGCTGTTGTTCGTTTAGAGGTAGAATATTCAGGCAAATCAGATAATCTACCGACTAGCTTTTTCTTGAAAACGGGCGATAGTGATGAGTGTGTTGACCGAGATGTATTGCTCCATAGAGATATGATCTCTTTGATGGAAATATCGCCTTCCGCTCAATGTTTTGATACCGCCTATGATCCAGAGACAACAAAAGCGCATATACTGACTGAGGATCTCAGTCAGACTCATTATCATGGAACATGGGGTATTAGCACCTCTTTAAAGGAAGAAAGCGAGGCTATAGTAGATTTACTATCTCGCTTTCATGCGTATTGGTGGGACCACCCCAGTTTAAACACAGAGTTCGGCGAATTTCCGGCCGAAGACAATATTCTCTTTTTCCATGGTATAGAAAATTACCAGAAAGCCCTAGCAAGCGTAATAGATACGGTAGGGGATCGTATTTCCTCTGAGCAACGTATCATCTATGAACGAGCACTCCGATCATATCCTTTTTTAGACCTACAAAACGAGAAGCGCCTGAAGCCAGGCAACCGTCTTACTGTAATTCATGGAGATGTGCTCCCCGATAACATACTTCTACCAAAAGACCTGAGTATCCATCCCATCTATTTAATTGACTGGGCTTTCTGGGAGGTACGTGTCGGAACTGATGATGTCGCTAATATTGGACTTTTCGGATTTTGTGATCCCAATGCTGATATGACGAAGGATTTAGTTCAGCGTTATTACAATGGCCTATTGCATTATGGGGTGTCTGATTACAGTTGGGCAGATTGCTGGCACGATTACAGGTTATCCACTATTCGCAACCTCTTCATACCTCTCAATTCATTTCGCGATTCTGGCTATAGTTGGAATAACCTAAATCGATCGATTCAGAGTTTTTATGACTTGGATTGTATGGACCTTTTAGATAAATAAGAATCCAACGACACGAATATGCGCTTTTCCTAACACAACCCATTGGACGGTTATTCCGCCCTTTAATATGACAGCGCCGTGCTCGATATCGGTTGCGGAAGGTGCCGGGGATGGCGCTATATTTGTCCAAGCAGACCTAAGGGTTGGCTTGCCCTTCCAATCAGAAGAAATGGCCCCCAAGAATACCACAAGGAGTTAGTGCAAGTGAGAATCCATCGACATACGGCGTTCCTTCTTCTTCTGACAGTAGTAGCCGCGCACACACAAACCGAATTTCAGCGCCACATGCCCTACCGCAGTTTTGCCGACAGTCCATTCAAAGACGGCCATTATCTTTATTTCTATCTGGAAGATTTTGAAGACGGCAAATTGAATACCCCCGGTGTCACGGTTAATCAGGGCAGTCTTGTTATCGGTGATTTGGGCTATAAATCGCCCTTTGTCGACTCAGTTGACGCCGATGACGGCCAGCGTGACGGATCGGGTTTGCAGGGGCATTCGTTATGGTCAAAAGGCAATTCCTCTCTAATATTCGTTTTCAATGAGCAAGTTCTAAGCAAATTGCCCACCCATGTAGGCATGGTTTGGACCGATGCGGCAAACGCCCCTATGGTCTCATTTACAGCCTTTGACCGCAACGGCGAGTCGATTGGTAGGACAAAGGCTGAAAACTTGGGGGATAAGGTAAAAACGGGAACGGCCATGGAAGATTGCTTCTTTGGCGTGAATTACGAAGAGGGAATTGCAAAGATTATTATCAATAATCATCTGCCTGATTTTGAGATTGACCATCTCCAATACGGATTAGAATCGCCTTGTCGTGAGTGTAATCAAGAGACCAATATATTGAATGCTATACCGGATCGTTGAGGACAGCTTGGGGAAAGCCACTCCAACTAAGGGCCTCATCATCAAGATAAAGCCGACTGTTTAAATCAATCAATCCGCACGTCCTGCTTCCGCACCAACCACTCGGCGACCACCAAATTGGGCACCCAACAGAGCCAGGCGATGGCCGGGTAGGCCAGCTCAAAAGAAACGCCCGCCACCATGGACAACGGCAGGTAAATACGCAACGTGACGGCTGCTAGCGTCAGGCCAAAATTGTGCAGCATCCACCGCTGGTGCTCTTCCACCGCCCTCCGCCGAATAGCCCTGTAAGCGCGCAACCCCGAATAGAGCCAACCCACCGCTAAAAACACAAAGCCGAACTTGGCAACCACGCCCCCGTAGGCCAGGCCCGCCATGTACAAACCCGCCGTCCCCCCAAACAGCACCCCCACGCCCAGATAGGCCCGCCCGCTCCAGCGGTGCCAGCGCAAACGACGAGTGCGCAGCCGCTCAGAGAATTGAAAAGGGCCCAGCGCCAATGCAATTAGAGAGGCAAAGACGTGGGTATATATACCAATCTGATTAGCGCGGAAAGTCGCCCCCATATCGGGATGGACCAGGGACCCCAAAGGCAATAAGCCGTAGGCAAAGGCCGCGTAACCGGCCACCCCAAAGCACAGCCCGTAAAGACAAAAACTAAGAAACTTTCGCATGCCCCTTATTCGCTCCTTTAGCGCCGGTATAACACCAATTTGAAGCACTGATGGCCGGATAGTTAGCGGTATGTCCCCAGAGAAACAGCAAAAACATCCGGACAGCTAAAAGTCAAGCTGGGATAACGCCTCTCTTATAGAACCCGCGAGGCTTCCAGCAATAGGCGGCCAGACCGTTATCGCTCACGCACGAAAACCTGTGCGCCGCTGACGGCCAGATGCGCACAGGTTCCCCTTCGCTGATCTCCAGGTCATCGACCAGATCAAATTGTTGCGGATGGGCCCTAATCAATAATAAGCGGCCCTTGGCGTCCAGCGTCAGACTACGGTCGCCCTGGGCCACCAGGCTCCAGTACTCGGCTGTCGGTCGCCCCGCATACGGGAACAGCAGGCGCCGCTTGACAGCCCTCCTGCCCCTTTGATATTGTTTAACCGCTCTTCCACAAAAAACGAAAGAAAGCCATGAAATTTTCCGCGCTCCTTGCTGCCCTCCTCTTCGTCCTGGGACCGTTAGCCACCCAGCCAATCCCCGCCGCCGATTTCCACGGTTTTGACCCGGCCCAATTCGACGGCCGCGCCCTCAGCCCCGAGCAATTGCAGGCCATGGTCGCCCAGGCCCGCTCGGTGCAGCCGCCCAAAAACGGCGACCAGTACGTCTTTGGCTTTGCCAATTTGCAACGCGATATGGTCTTTGGCATCCGCGTCGAGGACAGCATCCTGGCCAACGCCCAGGCCGCCGGCGTCGAAGTGCTGGTGACCGACAACCGCCTCGACGGGGCCACCGCCCTGGCCAACGCCGAAAGCTTTATCCGCCGCCGCGCCGATTTCGTCATTGAATTCCAAACCGACGTCAACTTCGGCCCGGTCATTATGCAGCGCTTCAACCGGGCCGACATCGGCGTGGTCGCTATCGATATCCCCATGCCAGGGGCGACTTTTTTCGGCGCCAACAACCCGCGCTCGGGGTATATGGGCGGTTCCTATCTAGGGCAGGCGGCGCTGCAGACCTTTGGCGCCGAGGCAGTGGACAAAGGCTTCCTGGTCATTGGCGCCCTGCCCCAATCGGGCGCCATCCCGGCCATGCGCACGGCCGGGCAACGGGCCGGTTTTCTCGCCACCGTGGCCAATTTTCCCGAGACCCAAATCATTGAAATTGACACCAAGAATACCCTGCAGTATTCCTTCCAACAAATGAGCAACGTCCTGGGCCGCATACCCCCGGGCGTGCCCATTATGGTCACCGCCATCAACGACCAATCGGTCACCGGTATGCTGCGGGCCGTGCAGCAGGCCGGCCGCCAGAGCGACCTGACCGCCGTGGGCAACGGCGCCGACGAATTGGAAACCCTGATGGCCGAAGAACGTCTGGTCGCCTCGGTGGGTTATTTTCCCGAGCGCTACGGCAATTACCTCATTCCCATCAGTCTGATGCGCCTGGCCGGCCTGGAAGTGCCCCCTTCGGTACTGGTGCACCACGTCGTGGTAACCCCGGCCAATGCCTGCCAGTACTATCCGGATGTCGAATGCGTCCCGGGGGCCACCCTGGACTACCAATTCCCCGAAGAAGCCTTCAAAACGCATCTGGCCGGCCTGGCCGACGACCCCGAACTGGCCGATTACCGGGACCTTATCCCGGCCCCGTGAGCAATATGAACGACCCAGCCAAACGGCCGACCTTCCCCCAGATCTACCTGGAACTGGCCCGACTGTTGGCGCAACGGTCGACCTGCAGCCGTCGACAAGTGGGGACAGTAATCACCACCACGGACTACCGGCGGGTGTTGGCCGTCGGCTACAACGGCAACGCCTCGGGCCTCCCCAATCGCTGCGACCGCGACGAGTCGGGCAATTGCGGTTGCCTGCATTCGGAGGAAAACGCCTGCATCAATTGCGACAGCCCGCGCTCGCTGGAGAAATACGTCTTCGTCACCCTCCTGCCCTGTCCCATGTGTGCCAAGCGGCTGATAAATCTGGGCTCTGTCGTCCGACTCACCTACGGCGAGGAATTCCGCACCAGCGAAGGCCGAGACTTACTAGAAGCCGTCGGTATAGAGGTAGTCCAGGCGTAGTGAAGGTAGTACTTGATAAATTGGCTCCATTTCATTATTCTATAGAAAAGTAGTCAAAAAATTTAACCACTTCTGCCAAAACCTATGCCGACTATTTCAATCAGCCAATTCAAAGCCAAATGTCTCTCCTTGCTGCAAGATCTCAACGAGACGAACGAGCCCCTGATCATTACCAAATACGGCAAACCCTTTGCCGAAGTGCGTCCCTGCGCCAAAGACCTTCAAAGCGCGCTGGAAAAATTTCGCGGCTCTGTCGTTGCCCAGGACGATCTGGTTAGTCCTATAGATGAGGATTGGGAAGCGGCCCGGTGATCCTGCTCGACACCCATGCACTCATTTGGTTTCTCGACGACCAAAAAAACTCACCAGCCAGGGCCGCAAACGCATTGCCACAGCCTTTGACGGCGAAGGCGTAGGCATCGCCAGTATCACGCTGTGGGAAATAGCCATGCTGGTCTACAAATCGCGCTTGAGCCTCGATCGCGATGTCGCCGTCTGGCTCAACGAGCTGCTGGCCCTGCCCAATTTCCGTATCGTCCCCATTTCGCCCGCCATCGCCTCCTTGAGCGCCCATTTACCCGGCGACTTCCACGCCGATCCCGCCGACCGCCTCATCGCCGCCACCGCTATCGACCGCAAGGTCCCTCTAATAACCAAAGACCAATCTCTGCAGCGCTATCCGCACGTCGAAACAATCTGGTGAATCCGGCAACTATGGCCCCCATTCGTCTACATATGCGAAATATCGGCAAATCGTTCGGCGGTATCCCCGTCCTGCAACAGGCCGAATTATCCCTGCAAGCCGGCCAGGTCGTGGCCCTGCTGGGCTCCAACGGCGCCGGCAAATCGACCCTGGTGAAAATCCTCTGCGGCGCCTACCAAAGGGACAGCGGCACGGTCCACCTCGACGGCGAAGCCGTCGAATTCACCCACCCCCAGCACGCCCTGGCCCACGGGGTCCGCCTATTGCCACAGGAAATTTCGGTGCTGCCCCATTTGAGCGTGGCGGAGAATATCTGCATCGACGCACTGCCCTATAAACGCCGCCTGGGTATGCACCTGGTCGACCGCCCGACCATGCGTCGCCAGAGCCGCCGGCTGCTCGACCAGTTGGGCCTGGATATCGACCCCGACAGCCCCGTGCACCGCCTGTCGCCGCCGCAACAGCGCATTGTCGAAATCGCCCGCGCCCTGGCCGGCAAGGCCCGCGTCCTGGTCATGGACGAACCCACCGCCGCCCTCACCGAACCCGAAGCCCAACGCTTATTCGCCAGTATCGCCCGACTCAAAGACCAAGGCGTCAGCATCGTCTATATCTCCCATTACCTCGACGAAGTCTTCGCCGTAGCCGACCAGATCGCCGTGCTGCGTGACGGGCGCAACGCCGGTCTTTTCGCCGCCCCAACCGCCACTCGGCGGCAAGTCCTCACCGCTATGCTGGGCGACGACCTGCAAGATCTCTACCCGCCCCCGGCCACCACCGCCCCCACAGCCCGTCTCCTCAGCGTCGAGAACCTGCGCGTTGCCGGAGCCCTCCACGGGGTCGACCTAACCGCCTACAGCGGCCGCATTACCGGCGTCTTCGGCCTCCTCGGCTCGGGCGCCGCGCAACTGGGGCGGGCCCTCTTCGGCGCCCTGGGCCCCCTGCCGGAAGGACACATCGCCCTCGACGGCCGTCCGTACCGCCCCCACAGTCCGCGCCGGGGCGTGGCCCAGGGCCTGGCCTTTGTCGCCGCCGAACGCCAGCGCGAGGGCATTGTCCCAGACCTCAGCGTCAACGCCAATACAACCCTGCCCTTTCTCGACCGCTTCCGCCGCGGCGGCGTCCTTTCGGCCCACCGCGAACAAACCCATACCACACACTGGCTCAAAAGCCTGGCCATCCAGACCCAGGGCGGCCAGCAGGCCATCCGCTTTCTATCGGGGGGCAACCAGCAAAAAGTCTGTCTGGCCCGCTGGCTCGACCAAGGCGTGCGGCTGCTCATCCTCGAAGAGCCGACCCGGGGCGTCGACCTGGGCGCCCGCCGCTCCCTCTACGCCCAACTGCGGGCCCAGACAGAGGCCGGTCTGGCCGTACTGCTGATCTCCTCCGACGCCGAGGAAATAGCCGGTCTAGGCGACGATATCCTCGTTTTAGATCGGGGCCGCCCGGCCGCCCATTTCAACCACGGCGCCACTCCGGCGCAATTGCTCGAGGCCGCCAGCGGCGGCAAGGAGTCCTAATGCCCTCCATCCGCCGCCTACTAGAGCGCTCCTGGGCCGGCGTCGCGCTGCTGCTGACTTTCTACCTGACCGTGGTCCTGGTCTTCACTCTGCTGTCACCGTGGTTTCTGTCGCTGGACAATATGATGAGTATCGGCGCCAACATGGCCTTTATCGGCCTGATGAGCGCCTCGCAAACCCCGCTTATCATCGCCGGCGGGCTCGACCTGTCGGTGGCCGCCGTGGCCGGCCTGACCGGCGTAGTGGTGGCCCTGTTGCACGCCGCCGGTGTCGATATCTGGCTCGCCGCCGCCATCGCCCTGGGTCTGGGCGCGACCATTGGCATGGTCAACGGTCTGTTCACCACCCGCCTGGGCCTCAATCCGCTCATTGTCACCCTGGGCACTATGAGCGTAATCACCGGTCTGGCCCTGGTACTCACCGGCGGCCTGACCAAACCGCTGCTGGTCCCCGGCTTCAATTGGCTAGGCAGCGGCCGTCTGGCCGGGCTGCCCTTTCCCCTGCTGTTGATGACAGCCGTCTATATCTCCTTGGCCTTGCTCCTGCGCCACACCCGCTTCGGCCGCTTTGTCTACGCCTCGGGCAGCAACCCCGAAGCCAGCCGCCTGGTAGGCGTGCCGGTACGCCGGACCTTGCTGCAACTCTATGTGCTATCGGGTCTGAGCGGCGCCCTCAGCGGCCTGATTCTGGCGGCCATGCTCGGGGCCGCCGCACCGGACGCAGCCGGCCAACACCTGCTCACCGTGATCGCCGCCGTCATCCTTGGCGGCACCAGCCTGTTCGGTGGCCGCGGCAGTGTCTGGGGTACGCTGTTGGCGGTGCTGCTATTGGGCACCCTCAACAACGGCCTGACCCTGATGGACGTCAGCAGCTTCTGGCAGGACGTCACCCGCGGCGCGGTCCTGCTGCTGGCCGTCAGCCTTGACCAACTCCGCACCCGCGCTCTGGGTGAATAACCTTTTTGCAGAGGAAATTATGGCTATTCAATTTGGCTATTGCCTGCCCATTTTCGCCGCCCCCGGCAACCCCTATTTTCGCACGCCTAATTATAACTGGACTTTTGCAAAAATCAGGTGAGGGCAAGATGGTCCATAATCTTTGCGATCTCCCATTTAGCATCCGTTGCTTGTTGAATGGCCCAGGTCAGCGTCTTGCCCAAGACCTCTTTGGCAA
>WLWI01000221.1_pt1 | contig 69781 bp, 60 predicted proteins | sample 6701501 | NCBI WGS metagenome assembly WLWI01 (sample SAMN12718690, study PRJNA515312) | sponge metagenome | isolation source: marine sponge | host: Mycale hentscheli | place: New Zealand: South Island, Marlborough, Capsize Point | collected 2014-11-01 | reverse complement strand
CATGGCATGGCGCGTCTGTAACTTCGCGCGGCGCAATCGGGTTAGCAATCGCGTTACTCCACACCTTGCCAATATCCTCAACCGGAGCGCCGATACCAATACTGTAAATCGCCCGGTTCGCCGATAGGGCACCAACCGCAACTGGCAGATTGTAACTGTTGTCGCGGGAGCAGGTGATGTTGTTGAACACGAAGGCTTTGCGATCCGTTTCAGGAATACCGCCGCGAAACTGCCAGCGCACCAGCGGATGCATCTCAGTATCTTTATTAACCGGCTTGTCGATGGTCTCCAGCAGACCCGCCTCATCAAGCGATTTCAAATGGTCCTGAAAATCCGGGTATCCCTTGCCGTCAAACGATTTTGGATCGTTCGCCATACTCACTCTCCCTGAACTGCTCTTGGGAACCGCCACTCTTCAAGGGCGTTGCGTCCCATACGTTAGCGTATGGTCAGAAATCTATCGCGCAGCTGGGACATTGGCAATGCAGGGGAACCAACACCCCGAAATGTTAACCATAAACAAGAGAACAAGGGGTTGATTTTTGTACTATAGGTTGCGTACACTTGGCCTAGTATCAAAGGGTTGGCGCCTTTTTTAGCGGTTTTGTTGTTGAGATTGATTTTGACGCGTTCGTTGCCAGATATTACCCGCCCCAGAACGCCCCTCCTCGCCACGGTAGCCGCGACGCTGCTTGCTCTGCCGGGAACAGTGAGTGCGCAGATAACGTCAACGGGGAGCGTTGCGCCGCTCGTAAATCTCCCATTCACAAATAACTTCGTCGATGATGACCTCATCATCGACGCTGCCGGTAATGTCGGTGCCGTGAAGATTGAAAACAGCAGAACGTTGGATATCGGTGCAAATCTTTCGGCAACGAGCAAGACGCTCATTGTAGGAGAAGGCACCGGTGGAACAGGAACTTTAGACATCCTCACCGGAAGTACCGTTCTGTCGCGTGGCGCAACAGTCATTGGGGATGTCGTCGGAGACACCGGAACGATCAACGTCAATGGCAGTGGTTCAGCCCTAACAACCACAGGTTTTTTTAGCGTTGGTAGTGGCGGTGGCGCAGAGCTCAATATAGGCGATAATCCGAACACTGGCGGCGTTGAAACGGGTGGCGTCGTCAATTCAATTCTCGGTGGTGTCGGGGCCCAAGCTGGCGATCCTGCAACCGTCAATGTTTCCGGGACCGGTGCCCAGTGGAGTTTTCAGGGCATAGATGCAGTGAGTGGCAGCGGCGCAATGCTGCAGCTTGGTAGTCGAGGCACAGGTACAGTCAACGTTAATAATGGAGCAACGATTAACATTGACTCGCAAGGTCCTCCGCCAGGGGCACAAGGGGGCATACTTGTGGGCGGCTTTAATGGCAATCCACTGGCAAATGGTACCCTGAATATCGATGGTACAGGGTCTTCGGTAACATCAGCTACCGGTTATAATCAGATAGGTCGGTCAGGAACAGGCACCGTCAACGTTACGAACGGAGCCACGTTTGACACGAGTGGCGTCGTTACAAATGCGGTCGGTCGAAAAGTCGGCGCAACCGGTACCGTAAATGTTACCGGCACCGGTTCAACCTGGAATGCCGGAAACAATATATTTCTTGGTACAGACGTCGACCTTGCAACGTCGACGGTAACTGGTGTTGGCGGTACCGGGACGTTGAACGTTGCCAATGGTGGTGCGGTGTTCGCTCAGGATATCATTTTGGGCGCGAGTGGCCGGATCACCGGCGGTGGCGGCACGATCACCGGCAACATTCAAAATAACGGTACTCTCGCGGCAGGAAACTCTCCTGGCCTGATGACCGTCGTCGGCAACCTCGACCACAATGCAGGCGCGACGATTGAGGTCGAAATCGGTGGCACGGTCTTTAACACCGGTATCCCGCAATTCGATTATGACCGCATCGATGTTTCAGACGACCCGGCCACGACAGGCACGACCGAAGGGGTGTTCACAATTGATCCCGCAGCAATCTTTAGCGTCGGGTTTATCAACGGATTTTCCGCGGCAGACGGCGATAGTTTCGATATCATCATTGCTGATACGATTTCGGGGCTAATTACGGAAAGTAACTTTATCCTCCCGACTCTCACCGCCGGACTTGAATGGGATGGCGGGATATTTGACGTCGGTGGTCGTTCTGCAATTCGGTTGTTCGTTACCTCATCCAGCGCCGCTGTGTCCGAACCTGGCGCCCTACTCATCCTGATCGGCGGGATCGCAATCCTCGGCCTCGTGCGCCGACGCCGCGCTACAACAATCCACTAAAGAAATATTGACTTAAACGTCAGTCCCGTATGCCGAGGCCTGCGACCTCTTTGCCCGCAATACGACCGGTGACAAAGCATTCGGCAATGTTGCCGCCCGCGAGATATAGATGTCCGAATGAGCTACCCATCTCCCCTGCCGCATAGAGCCGTGGGATCGCCTCACCATTGACGTCGATGATGCGCTGCTTGGCATCATGCACCGGCCCGCCCTGGGTGTTTGAGAGCACCGGCCAGACCTGACCACCATAGAACGGCGGGCGCTGGATTTTCATCATCGTGCCTGCCGGGCGACCAAACTCGGTATCATCCTTGGTCACGCACATCTCATTCCAGCGCGCCATGGTCTCCTCGACCTTATCGCCATCAAGGCCATACATTTCAGCTAGTTCACCGACGGTATCAGCCTTCTTGATGATGCCTTCCTCGATTTCCTTGCTGTTATCCTGGCTCCAGACATAGGTCATGTCCTGCTCGTTATAAGCAGGATTGCCCATTGGGAAGCGACGGCGCCCCAGCTCGTCATAGATCAGCAAGGACGGGATACGCGGAAAGCTCTGGGTGACCGGATCATAATGCTCCATCGGTCGCCAGCCCGTGTCCTGCACATAGGGTGGGAACTCGTTCATATAGCGCTCGCCCGATTGATCAACAATGATCCATGGCGCCTGCACAACGGCACGCTGTTCCAGCCCCGGTATCCAGTCAGGGAAGCGCTTCACGCGAATGCCATAGGGGAACTCTTCCTTGTCAGGATGCAGGAAGCCGTAGGAGCCGTGGAAGTGCCACATATGCCAAAGATCAGCGCCCAGTGACTGCGCCATGCGAATTCCATCACCGGTATTGCCACCATTGGCCGCCGTTGTGACCGGCATGATCTGCCAGTATTGCTTCTGCATTTCCGGGTTGGCCTCGAACCCACCACTCGCCAGGATGACGCCCTGTTTCGTGCGGATGCGGCGATCACCATTAGGCGTTTCCACCACAATGCCAATCACTTCGCGGTCGGCATTAGAAATCAACTTCTTAGCGGGCGTACTGCAACGGACTTCAATGCCGCGCTCCTCGACATTCTTTTGCAGAACATAGAACACCAGCGGGCCACCGGGACGCCCTTTGACCTGCGGATAGACCGTCGCCGCATCGATGTTTGGCACCGCGGTGATCTGGGTGTAGTAGAACGCGTCCTCGCCGGGGAATGGGTAATTGCCACCGCGTTCACGGATCATGAACTCGGCACCTGTCAATTCCGTGAGTTTGCGAGCATAGGCCTCGTTATCGACCATACCATCGGCCAGCGCCCGTAACACAGGGTCAGGTGTCCGTCCGGCATTGGTATGCTTCAGATAGGTGAACGCCCCTTCGGGGTTTTTAGTTGAACAAATAGCGCCATGCGAACAGATGGAGATACCACCCGGGTCAGGCATCTTCTCAACAACCAGAACCTTGGCACCAGCATCGTGGGCCTCAATAGCCGAAACACCGCCAGCAAAGCCAAACCCGACGACGACGACATCATACTCTTCGTCGAACTGCTCAGAACCATTACCGTCCGATGCCATAACTCAATCTCTCCGTCCAAGTGCTTTGTCCTCCATCATAATAGAAGGAAGACGTCCCGAAAATGGCTCCCACAGAAAACAGGCAAAAAAAACGCCGGTCTCGTGAAAGACCGACGCTTCTTTTTCGCTATGAGCTAACTCTAGAAGAGGTTCGCCCAGTTGATCGTCCGCAGAACTGGCCAAATATCGCCGACCACGGATTGTGGCCACGGAATGATCAGGATGTGGTGGAACAAGCCATAACAGAAGGCCCACAGTGAGCAGGAAATGCCCAATGTAACAGCCCAGCTTGCCTTGCCCCAGAACCGCATATATCCGACCAGGAAGAGGAACATCGACACCATCAGGCCTACGATCGCAGCCATCAGGAAGAAGAAGCCACACCATCCGAAGTAGGCAAACGCCCGATTGGTTATTGTCTTCTTATCGAGGTCACCGAAATCCACCACGATGTCAAAATGAACATCGGATTCCGCTTCTTCCTTGACGATATCATTACCTTGCGGATCCTTGGTCGTCACCATCTTCGCGCCTGCCTGATAGAACAGCTTGGCAAACAGGAAGAAGGCCAGGATGATCACGGCAAGATAGCCAACCACCTGAGGAACGAGGCGGGCGCCAAACTCCCAAGTCGATGCAATCGACAGTTCAACAATGAACATCGCCATGATTCCGACACCAAACGCAAAGTCGAGATCAAGACCACGTTTGTTATAGGCAAAGGTGGCTGTCTGCGACGTTGATTTACCAGCCGCCGCATCTTTCCGCTTCTGACGAGCCTGACTGATATAGGGGCTCATGATGCCATAGAAAGTGATGATGAACATGATGACCACGACCGGGAACTCGGTAATGTCGTATGTCCATTGCGCCCCATAGCGCTCGACAGAGATGAACATATAACGTTCAACCAATCCGCCAAGCACGAAGCCCAACACCAGTGGTGGCCTTGGCCAACGCAAACGCTTCATGATGAAGCCAAGCAGACCGAAGCCAAGCAGTGCCCAGATGTCGCCCCATTGGCGCGAACCCTGGAAGGCACCGACAAAAACAACCGCCAAAACGATCGGCACCAAAATACCGGGACGGATCAGCGCAAGCTTTGCGAGCTGGTTAGCGAAGGTGAAGCAGATACCGGCACCAAGAAGGTTGGCTACAGCAACTGACCACACCATCGTGTAGGTCACGTCGAGTTTCTTGGTCACCATATCAGGTCCGGGGACCAGACCATGGATCAAGAAAGCACCAAGGATAAGCGCCATTGATGCAGAACCAGGAACACCGAAAGCAATGGTCGGCACGAGGGCGCCGCCTTCTTTCGCATTGTTCGAGCTCTCAGACGCGATAACGCCGCGCACGTCACCCTTGCCGAAGTAAATATCAGCATCTTTCTCCGTTCGAGCCGCGTGCCCGTACGCTATCCAGTCGACCACCGACGCCCCGATACCAGGAACAGCACCGAGACCAGCACCAATCGTGCCGCAGCGAATAACCAGCCACATGTTCTTAAACACGTCGCGAACACCAACAAGCTGGCTGTCGTGAATTTCTGTATCCCTGCCTTCAGCAGCAATCGATTTTTGCTGGATCGCCAAGTCGGCAAGTTCAGGAATAGCAAACAGTCCGAGAGCAAGAGGCACAACCGGCAGACCATCCCATAAATACAGGGAATCAAAAGTCCATCGCAGTGTACCTGTCTGAGGATCGTCACCCGCTGTTGAAACCAGGATACCGATACAGGCACCGGCCAAACCCTTCAGGAGCGAACCACCGCTGAGCACGGAGGCTAGCGACAGACCAAATATACAGAACGATAATAGTTCGGGTGACCCGATATGCAGCATGACCGGTCGCAGGATCGGAATACTGACCCCGAGGAGCAGTGCGCCCCAGAGACCGCCGATCACCGACGCGGTAAAGGCCGCACCATATGCTCGACCGGCTTCGCCCTTACGCGACATTGGATAACCATCCAAGATTGTCGCGGCGGACCCCACCGTCCCTGGCACCCCGAACATGACCGCCGGTATCGTATCCGAGGTCACGGTGACCGCCTGCAGCCCCATAAGGAATGCGAGCGCGGTATAGGCGTTCATATCAAATGTAAACGGCAACAGCAGGGACAACCCTACCAGACCGCCAAGACCGGGGATAACACCCACGATCAGACCAATGATAACGCCCAAGAACAAGAATCCGAGCCGTTCAAAGGTGAACAGGATTTTTAACGCCTGTCCTGCTTCGCTTAATAGGGAAATGTCTTCCATTAGCCTCGCCTATAAAAAACCGTACAAAATTCTAAGCCGTACTTCACAAACCAAATTTCGACGCCTGATATTCCGACTCTGGAACAGAATCGTCACCTCACGCGCAAAATTCTTCACGAACAGAGCAGTCCTGCAGACTGTGTCATCCGTAACAGAAATCAAGGAAATCTTGGTCTCTCCCCGCTCCCGTACTTTATGTCAGCGTGTCCGAAAAGACATGCTCCGTCGCCAGGCTCATTAGACGGCCCAGTTGCGGGCGATGGGATATCATCGGAGCGTCGGTGTCAAGGCCAAGGAAAGGATTTCTTAAGCAAATATTTGTCAGCAAACCCTTGACAAATTCAGAGGGACAAACGTTTGCAAGTTCCACTCTTCGCCACAAGCCAGCATTGGCGTAGCGAGCTATAGTCCGATATTGTAGCGACGACGTTCTTAAGAAAAAAGACAACCAAAGGGGAGACGATTGAATGGTTGAACAAGTTGTATTGGTGGCAGGAACCGGCGGCGGTATCGGCGCGGCCTGTGCGCGAGGATTGCTCGAAGATGGCAACAAAGTAACAGCGCTCGACGTAAAACCCGTTCACGAAACCGTTCTCAACGCCGCACCGGAAGATAATTACATTGCCCTCAATGTCGATGTCTCTTCGCTCGATGCTTGCCGCGATGCGGTAAAACAAACCATCGACAAGTTCGGCCGCCTCGATGCGGTCTGCCATTTTGCCGCCATTCACTCGACGCTTAACTGGGAAGATGTTTCCAGTGAGGAGTTCAACCGTGTTTTGGAAGTAAATGTGGTTGGCTCCTTTCACGTTGCCAAAGCGGCAGGCGAATGGATGAAGGAAAATGGCGGCGGTGCCATCGTTCTGACATCCTCCGGGTCTGTGCAGGCTAGCGGTATCGGCGGCGGCAGCGGTCGCGGCGGACCAGCCTATGTAACCTCCAAGGCAGCCATTTATGGCCTCAATCGCTCCCTCGCCCGTTCACTCGGGCCTTACAATATACGTGTGAACACTGTCGCACCGGGGGCCACAGAAACCCCAATGATCGAAGAATATACCAATTCCGCCCGAGAAAATGCTGCTAATAAATCAATGTTGGACCGAATTGGAGACCCAAACGAAATCGCCGATGTCGCACGGTTCCTAATTTCTGATCAGGCTCGCTACGTCACAGGCGACGTCATCAGTGCCAGCGGTGGCGGCAGCGTTTAAAAAGAGTCAGACTCATCGTCAAACCACGCTATAATCTAATTTGAATTTCAGGGAAGCTGCAACGCAGCGAGGAGATAGAAATGCATAACGCGTTTATCAAACCAGAACATATTGAAACAATGATCCGGCGTGGTGGTAAAGAGCACTCAGTCGAGTCTTTGAATGGACCTGCAACGGCGCTGGTTGTTGTCGACATGCAAATTTATTTCATGGGTGAAGGCCAGCCATCGGAATGCCCGATTGCCCGCGACATCGTCCCGAACGTTAATCGCCTAGCAGAAGCGACACGTCGTGCTGGTGGCAAGGTCATTTGGATACAGACTCATTCCGGACCTGATTCAAAAGACTTCTGGTCCGCCTATTATGATCGTATGACACCGGAGAACGGCGAAAAGCGTGTCACCGGTATGGAGCCCGGCGGCAGCGGCTTCGATATATGGCCCGATCTTGATGTTCGCGATGAAGACGAAATCGTTCCCAAGACACGATATTCCGCGTTTCTGCCTGCACCGTCCAAGCTCGAAGCGGTCTTGGAAGAGAACAACATCGACACCATGTTGATCACCGGTGTCTCGACATGTACCTGTTGTGAGTCCACAGCCCGTGACGGCATGATGCTCAACTATCGGACGATGATGATCTCCGATGGCTGCGCCGCACCGGATGATGATCTTCATAATAATTCAATCAATCAGTTCTATTTGCAGTTTGGTGATGTGCAATCAACTGATGAGGTCATCGCGCTGCTCGACCAGAACGTCGCTGCAGCCGCTGCCGAGTAACTACATATTAATTTAACCCGACGCTCGCTTATATGTGAGCCATGAATTCGTCGGCGCCTGAATTACAATTTCAGAGCGTAAGAGCGACGATTGTAAACAGAGGTTCAAAAAATGTCTGACGCCGTCTCCTGCCTGTTGCCGGAAAATGTTGCCAAGGTCACCAAACGCGATGGCCAGCCACACAGCCTGACCGAATTCGATCCGAAATCGACAGCGCTGATCGTCATCGATATGCAGAACTTCTATATTGCAAAAGATCAGCTCTCTTATTGTGAATATGCCGAACCCATCGTGCCAAACGTCAATAAGCTGGCGATGGCGATGCGCCAGTTCGGTGGCAAAGTCATCTGGGTCCGCAACATTACCAACCCCGAAGCCTTTAAGGGCTGGAGTGCGCATTACGAGCGCATGACTGACGAGCGCATCGCAACCCGCAAAAAGGAACTCGCGAAGAACGGTGCAGGATTCAAACTCTGGGAAGGGCTCGATGTCCGCAAGGACGACCCCAAGGTCAACAAGACCCGCTATTCAGCCTTTATCCCGGGTGCGTCCAATATCGAGAAAGTCCTTGGCGAACACGGCATTGACACGCTGATCTTCTGCGGCGTTGCCACCAATGTCTGCGTTGAATCCAGCGCCCGCGATGCCATGATGATGAACTATCACACGCTCACCGTCGAAGACGCCTGCGCCGCCGGCACCATCGCCGGCCATGAAGCAACCCTCAACGCGCTCTATCTGAACTTTGGCGATGTCCAGATGACCGATCAGGTGATGGAGTCTCTCAGCGCCAATGCCGAAAAGAACACCAGCGCCGCTGCGGAGTAGGCAGCCCTAAAAGACAATCAGGCTAGTGGATAGTCTCGCCGCCATGCTTGCGTTGGATAGCCTTCTGACGGCGTCGCTCTTGCCGATTTCCGGAAGGCGCCTCGGCCTGCAACACGGGCTCTAAGGCTGGATAACCTGTCGCGGGCACCTCATTTCCAGTGTTTCCATTGCCATCCGTAAAAGCTAATGAGAACTCATCACCTTGTAATGTTATATCTTCGGAATAGAGTTCTTCAAGCGTCAGCTCGCTGCGTTTGAGCAGGTAGTCTTCGGGCTTTGGCAATTCACCCCAATAGCCCAATGGGTGCGGTTCTTCTCCGTCCCGCACGACATTTCCATCCGACAGCAACGTGTAGCCGCCCTCAGAGAGGATATCCATATAGGTCATGTCGCCGCGTTTGCTCTCCGCCGGGATCGCGCCCGCGCGCACCCACCCTTGCCGAACAGTGGAGTCTTTATCGGTACGCCACAAAATATTAATCAGCCGATCACCGTCACTCCCCACCTCACAATTGGTCGAAGCTCGGATCAGCGTTCCGTCAGCCCGTACCATGGCGCCGTCATCGCGGATGATATCAATCAACATGCGGTGCTGACCTTCATACGGCCCATCACCGCACAGACACACATGGCCCGGCGTCACCTTGGTTCCCCAGAAATCAAGCACAATACGATCCGGCGTCATATGGGTCTGGGTGACCCGACGCGGGCTCAGCGCGCCGCGACCATTATCAGCATCCGGGTCTAGGCCATGACCTCATCACCGATCTCGATCTGTTCAATGGGCTTTTGCGTGCCATCCGCCATATCAATGGATGTTCCGGCACCGAAGCAAAGGGTTTCTATCGGCTTAAGTGATGGCCCGGAAGTATTGAACTCTTCGGGAACTTCTTCGGGAAATTGTATTCCACTTGCGCCGGTGTCGAGTGATAACGGCCCCTTCGATGTCGTTTCAAACCCAAAAAACTTTTTGAAATTTTGCCAATATTCATTGGGCATATGATCTTCAATAGCCCTAACAAATTCGCCACGTGCTTCAGGATCCGCAATCGTGGTTGCTACGTTTCCAATGCCATTTGGAACTGAAGGTTGATCAGTGGGTTCATTATTACGCTGACTAAAGTCTCTAAGTTTTTGTCCATCAACTCCCTGATGCGTTTTTCGAAATAAATTTGTTAACTCTGTTGCTGGTTTTTCAAACAATATATCCCGAGTGTGTTTGGGCAAATTACTGACATCGGCATTTTGTATAGCGTGTACAATTTCATGAAAGAATGTGGAAACCAAATCTAAGGACACAAGAGAACCATCATTGACAATAATGCGCGTCTTCTCCAGTGAGTTACGATTAAAATTTATGGTGGCTTCCGATTGATTGTAGCTCGTTTGGATATCATTCGTATCAGAAATGGTGAGCGTTCCTCCCTCAACTTGCGTGAGGGCAGTTTGTACAGCGGCTCTACCAAGATCTGTTGAATATAATGTTTGGAGAGTTTGGGCTACCAAATTTCTGTTGCCTAAAACCCCACTATAAACAACTTTGAATTGACCGTTGTTGAACGACAATAGCGTTTCCTTCATATTTACCCTCCGTTACCAATAGAGTTTCTAATTTCATCTAATTTTTTTAGGATCAAACGTCGAACTTCTTTTTTCGACATACCCGGTTTTACTCGCTCATCGTATAATAAATTTAACATCAACAAGTCGTACGGGTGTGGGGCGGCGTAAGCAGAAACATCAGAATCGCTAGCAACTAAATTTGCCAAAACTCGTTTACACTTTGCTGAAAGTTCTTTTTTATTCGGCATAGATCGGCAGCCCTCAGAAATCAGTGGTCGATCAAGCCTGTTGCCCCTGTTCCAATTGGATAAAACGGATCGATCACTGAGTTTCGATTCCCCCGGCAATCCCATCGCCCTCAAAAGGCATTCGTTTACCAAAGCCCGAAGAACGGGCTCTTCAAGGGACATAACCACGTTGCATTTTGCGAGGAAAATATTGTGATTTTCAGCAGTCTTGATTTGGCCTTCAACCTGATCGACTAATTCTGGTGTAAACCTGGTTCCTTGGCGGAAGATATCCCAGCCATTATATTTATGAAAAGCGTATTTTGAAAATCGAATTATTGATAAAATATTGTTTTTAAATATATTTTCGGGGTTGCCATGCTGTTTAAATGCGATAAAGCCGGTCTTAGATTGGTAAAATCGTTCCCGTGTTAATATTCTGATCTCTTTTCCCGAAGCGCGTGATATAGGTTCGATTATCCTCTTTAACGTGTCCCTGATTATTCTATTGGCCCGGGACCTCCATTCTGTATAGGTCTTTTCATTAACTTCCGAAAAATCAGGTCCAACTTCAATTTTTGGGATTTCCCATTTTTTTATCACTTTATCTCTGGGATATTGTTTCCAGCGGTCCTCTAATAGGTCTGGTCTCCTTTTTGCCAGTACCTGTTTCATTAACAAATAGGAAGTTTTTGGGACCAGCGCGACGCGTAGAAAGTCTTCCACAATCTGGGCGTCGGAATATTGATGAAAGATCGGGCGAAAAATCTCCGACGCCTTTGCACCATTCATTACCGAGTACTGAAAAAGCACTAGCGTCGACAGAATTGAGATAACTGCGTATCGTAATTTCATCGAATTCCAATCAAGAATTCTAGGTCGAGCATTTAAGGTAGATTTCAACAATCCCCGACACCCATTGCAACTCCTGATCGATAAAGCCAAAAATAAATTGTGGATAAATCGTAAAATTCTGACCACTGGGAAGCCCCATAATTTTCTCCCCTACCCCATTTGCTTAACCGGTGTTCTCAGGTAATCATATGTGTACATATGAATGGTTGAGAACTGAGTTCGGGGAGAGTGCATAATGGCGGATAAACTGGTTATTAAAAATGTCGGGATGATGCTGTCCGGCGCGTTGGAAGAACCGATCCTTGATGCCGATACCGTCGTGGTTGAAGACGGCAAAATCACCGCCATTGGTAAGGAAGCCGCGCTTGATACCGGCAACGCCGACACCACCGTTGATGCTAATCGCACCGCGCTCGCCCCCGGGCTGATCGACAGCCACGTCCATCCCGTCGCTGGGGACTGGACACCACGCCAAAGCCAGATGAACTGGATCGACAGCTCGATGCATGGCGGTGTCACCACGATGATCTCTGCTGGTGAAGCACATTTCCCCGGTCGCCCGCGCGACCCTAAAGGTGTCGTTGCGCTGGCCATCGCGGTGCAGCGCTCCTATGCCAACTATCCCGGTCAGGTCAAAATGCATGCCGGAGCGCCGATCCTCGAAAAAGATATGGTCGAGGATGATTTCAAATTTATGGCGGAAGCTGGTGTCAAACTGTTGGGTGAGATTGGGCTCGGCGGCGTAAAGGCCGGTGACGAGGCCAAGATGATGGTCGATTGGGCCCGCAAGTATGGCATCCAAAGCACCATCCATACCGGTGGTCCTTCGATACCGGGTTCCGGGCTAATTGATAAGGATGTCGTGCTGGAAGCCGGTGCCGATATCATCGGTCATATTAATGGTGGCCATACCGCTCTGCCGCTCGATCAGATCCGTTGCCTCTGTGAAGACTGTAGTGCTGGCATTGAGATCGTTCATAACGGCAATGAAAAAGCCGCGCTTTATGCGATGCGCACGGCGTTCGAGCTGGGCGAGGAAAGCCGCGTTATTCTAGGCACCGATGGGCCTGCTGGCTCCGGTGTGCAGCCGCTCGGCATCATTCGTATGATTGCCATGATGGCATCGCTCGGCGATGTCGCCGCTGAAACCGTGATCTGTTTCGCAACTGGTAATACCGCCCGCGTCCGCGAGCTTGATTGCGGATTGATCGAGGTTGGCCGAGCCGCTGATTTCATCTTCATCGACGCACCACAACATTCCGCGGGTAAAACCGTCCTCGACGCCATTAACCTGGGGGATATTCCCGGCATTGGCATGGTCGTTATTGATGGCAAGATTGCCAGCGGCCGCAGCCGCAATACCCCACCCGCCACGAACATTCCGGAGGTCGTCTGACACCATGGCACCAGATACAGTAGATATGCCGCTTAACTTTGGCATCGGACAACCCGTTACCCGTACCGAAGACCCGCGTCACCTTACCGGTGGCGGCCAATATACTGATGACACCAATATTGATGGTCAGGTCTATGCCCGCTTTGTGCGCAGTCAGGTTGCGCATGGCGAGTTGAAGTCAGTCGATATTTCTGCGGCCTCTGCCATGCCGGGCGTCATTGGCATCTATACCGGCGCTGACATGCGGGCCGATGACATCGGCAACATCCCAAGTGGGTTACCTTTGAAGAGCCGTGATGGCAGCCCTTATATTGTGCCACCGCGCACCGGCCTCGCCGTTGGACGGGTGCGTCATGTTGGTGAACCGATCGCCGTCGTCATCGCCGAAACAGCTGCTCAAGCGCAAGAAGCTGCCGAAGCTGTTGCAGTGGATATAGCCTCGCTGCCTGTGGTGACGGATTCCGAAGAAGCCGTAAAAGCCGGTGCACCTCTGCTGCATGATGAAGCGCCGGGCAATGTCTGTCTCGATTTCTTTGTGGGTGACGACGATGCAATTGCAGACGCTTTCTCCAAGGCCGCGCATGTCACCAAAATGCGGATCGACAATACGCGGATCGTGGTCAACGCCATGGAACCCCGTTCAGTCATTGGCGAATACGACGCTGAGAGCGAACGCTTCACCGTCCACATGCCGACCCAGGGCGTCATGGGCGTTCGCGGCGCCATGGCGAATGCGATCTTCAAAGTCAAACCAGAGCAAGTTCGGGTGCTGTCCAACGATGTTGGCGGTTCCTTTGGGATGAAGGGAGCTGCCTTTGTCGAGCCGATCTCGGTACTCTATGCCGCGCGCAAGCTTGACCGTCCTGTTAAATGGACGGCGGATCGGTCGGAAAGCTTTATTTCGGATCATCAAGGACGTGACAGTATCATCTATGCCGAGCTGGCACTAAGTGCCGAGGGTGATTTCCTCGGGCTCAAAGTTACGGGCGTTGGCAATTGCGGTGCCTATCTGACGGCGATGGGCCCTGCGCCGATGACCAATGTCATCTGCCGCAACATCATCAGCGTCTATAAGACACCGGCATTTTCCTATGCAACTAAGGCGGTATTCACCAACACGGTACCCACTGGCCCCTATCGCGGTGCCGGACGCCCGGAATCCAAATACATCATGGAGCAGCTGGTCGATAAGGCCGCGCGCGAGATGGGAATCGACCGGGTCGAGCTCCGCCGCCGCAATCTGATTGCGCCTGATGCCTTGCCCTACAAAGCCCCCAACGGTCAGACCTATGATAGTGGCGAATTTGAAGCAATCATGGATGAGACGCTCAAGCGCTCGGACTGGAACGGCTTTGAAGCGCGCAAGGCCGAATCCGTAGCAAACGGAAAACTCCGAGGTGTCAGTATCACCAACTATCTCGAAAACACTGGAGCTGCCGGAGAGCTGGCCGATATTCGCTTCCGCGAAGACGGTTCAGTCGCACTGGTCACTGGCGCCAAGGACATGGGCACCAGCCATCGTACACCTTTTGCACAAATCCTCCATGAACGGCTCGGCGTTCCCTATGAAGCTATCGAGGTTATCCAAAATGACTCCGATGAAATGAGCCCTGGTGCTTCTGGCTCTGGCGGTTCCAAAACGCTGGTCGGCGCGGGTAATGCCATTGCCGATGCCGCAACCGATATCATCGAAAAAGGTAAGGCCGCTGCGGGTCATATTCTTGAAGCCGCCGTCGAAGATATAGAGTTTGCCGCTGGCGATTTCACCGTCGCGGGCACCAACAAGACTATTAATGTCATGGATTTGGCGAAACAAATCCGGGAGGTGGGCGCCGTGCCTGATGGTGTACCCGACAGCCTGGATACCAAAGCCGTTCATGACTCCAGCCCATCGAGTTTCCCGAATGGCTGCCATGTCTGCGAGGTTGAGGTTGAACCAGAAACTGGCACCGTCGAGATCGTTAAATATGTCGTGGTTGATGACTTTGGTGTCGTGATTAACCCACTGGTCGTTGAAGGCCAGGTTCAGGGTGGTGTTATGCAAGGCGTCGGACAAATCCTCGTTGAGCGTACGCTCTATGATGATGACGGCCAGCTGATTACAGGTTCTTACATGGATTACTGTATGCCGCGCGCCGATGATATTTGCGATATCGAATTCTCAACCCGCAACGTGCCGTGTGTCACCAACCCGCTTGGTGTGAAAGGCTGCGGCGAAGCGGGCAATGGCGGTTCCATGCCGGCGGTGATGAATGCCATTCTCCATGCCCTGGAAGAAAAAGGCATTACCGAGTTTGATGCACCGGCAACACCACATCGTGTTTGGGAAGCCCTCCAAAACGCACGGTAATCGAGCCTCATTGTATCGGCGCCCCTGATCGATTACTGGAATTCTAAAATCAGCGAGCTAAATTATTCAGGTTAATTCCATCGTATTTAGCCTAATTTAGAGTCTATTAACGGCTGACCCGTACTTTGCACCTTGTGAAGCGGAACAAGGTATAGTTGCAAATTGAGAGGACGGTGATTTCCTCCCAAGAATCGCGCTGCCCCACGCCCTTCCCGATTGATTTATACGATGGCTTAAAAAGCGAGGAAGTGTGATGAGCGCAATCGAGACAACGACAGAAACAGAAGAGATCAACAACGATGAAACAACAAAGGGGCAGGCGCGCGGTTTGAGCATCGCAACCAAACTTTATGGTGTTGTTGGTTTTTGTCTTCTCATCACTGGTATCGTCGCAGGCACAAGTTACTGGCAGTTCTCCCTGATCGGAGCAGAGATTGAAGCCATCGCCGAACGGGATATTCCGGTAACCAACGCGCTGACCGAAGTGACGATCCACCAACTCGAACAAGAAATCAGCATGGAACGTGCTTTCCGGTATGGTGAGACACTTAATACGGACAGCCACGCCGCTGAACTGTTTGATAAATCCAAGAAGAAATTTGAACAATACAATGCCAAAATCAATAAAGAGCTGAAGGCAACCGAAGCGCTTATCCTCAAAGCGCGAGATGCGTCACATACAGCAAAGGAAAAGGCAGCCTTTCAGGATGCATATGATCACACTGTGAATGTTGATAACGCTCACAAAACCTATTTCGAAAAAACCGAAGTGATCTTTTCACTGATTAAAGCGGGTGACCTCAAAGAAGCGCATAAGCAAGAAGAAAAAATTGAGAAACTTGTAAAGGCCCTTAATCACGAGCTTGAAGGACTCCTCCTCAAGTTCGAAAGGTTTACCGCAAAAGCTGCCAAAACAGCAGAAGCGCATGAAAAACACGCCATCAATCTAATTTCCATCATCAGCATCGTGGGTCTTCTTCTTGGCTCCATCGTCGCCTATATGCTTGTCCGCATGACGGTGGCTCGGCCGCTTGGTGCAATTGTCGACGAAGTCGAAACATTGGCGTCAGGAAATTACGACGTTGAAATTGTGGTCAACTCCAGTGATGAAATAGGCCGTGTTGCCGGCGCTCTACAAATTTTCCAAAAGAGCCTTGTGAATGCCGACAAGATGGAACAGGAACGCGTCGAACTTGAGCGCAAGGCCCAGGACGACGAGAAAAAACGCCTTGCGGCTGAACAGGAAGCTGCACAAAAAGAAGTGGAGCTCCGGGAGCAGACTGCGAAAGAAGCCGAGAAACGCACCCATCGCATGGAAGAAATTATCGCAGGTTTCGAATCAAATGTCGGTACGGCGCTCGAAACTGTTAGTTCTGCTGCTACGGAAATGCATGCCTCCGCAGAGGCAATGACCAGTACGGCTGAACAGACCAGCCAGCGTTCTTCAACTGTTGCGGCCGCCTCTGAAGAAGCATCAACGAACATCCAAACCGTTGCCAGTGCTGCAGAAGAGCTGTCCGCCTCGGTCGGTGAAATCAGTCGTCAGGTCAAGGAAAGCTCGTCTATCGCCGAGAAGGCGGTACAGGAAGCCAGCGCCACCAATGAGAAGGTCCAGGGCCTTGCAGCGGCGGCACAGAAAATTGGCGAAGTCGTCAATCTCATCAACGATATCGCCAGCCAGACCAACCTGCTTGCGCTTAACGCAACGATTGAGGCCGCCCGCGCCGGTGACGCTGGCAAAGGATTTGCGGTTGTTGCATCTGAAGTTAAATCACTGGCTACCCAAACCGGGAAAGCGACTGAGGAAATCGGTGGCCAGATCCACGAGATCCAGGAAGCCACCGGTGACGCCGTTACCGCCATCGGTGGTATCTCGGACATCATCTCGCAGATCAGCGAAATCTCCGGCGCTGTTGCCGCGGCGGTCGAGGAACAGGGTGCAGCATCGCGTGAGATTGCTGGCAATGTTGCCCAGGCCGCTTCCGGGACTCAGGAAGTTTCGGGTAATATTATTGAGGTTAATCAAGCCGCCTCTGAGACCGGCACAAACGCTGCGCAGGTCCTCAGTGCTGCTGATGAACTGGCCAAACAGGGAGACGCCCTGCGCGGCCAGGTCGATCAGTTCCTTCAGGACATCAGAGCCGCATAATCGTTACACCACAAATGGCATGCTGGGCGTGACAAAATTCTTCTAACCGTATTACCATTTGGACGAAAAAATCGTGACAAAATTTAGTCCCAAGATCCGATTTGTGCTTCCCGCCGTAATCATCGGCGCAGCACTATCAGCCAGCATCGCTGTCGGCACTGGCAACTACTTTGCGGCCCTCTCGACCATTGAGCAGGCATCAAAAGCTGGGCTTAAATCCACGCTGACATTAAGGGCGCGCGTTCTCCAGAAATATCTCAACTCTGTCAAACAGGACTTGGCCTTTCAGACACAAAACCCGGCCATCTTCGATGCGTTGAAAGATTTTTCCAGCGCCTGGAAAGTCGTGCCCGGCGACAAAACCAAGCAGCTCCATAAGCTCTATATCGATGACAACCCAAACCCGACCGGGCAAAAGGAAAAACTCGATTACGCAAAAGATGGTTCTGAATATTCAATTGCCCATAAAAAGCATCACATATATTTGCGTAAATTTCTTCAGGAACGCGGTTATTACGATGTTTTTCTTTTCGATACCGAAGGCAACCTTGTCTATACCGTTTTCAAAGAGCTTGATTTCGCAACAAACCTGACCACTGGAAAATGGAAAGACACCGACCTGGGCAATGCCTTCCGGGCAGCATTATCTCAGTCCAAGCGCGGTCAATTTTCATTCTTTGATTTCAAACCCTATGCACCAAGTCACGGTGCACCCGCCAGCTTCATGTCTTCGCCGCTCATTGATTCTCACGGCAAGCTAAAAGGTGTTCTCGTCTTTCAAATGCCGATCGACGAAATGAATAGTGTTATGAATGAAACGGCTGGCATGGGTAAAACCGGCCAAACATTTGTTGTTGGACCCGATAAGCTGATGCGCAGTAATGATCGGTTTAGCGAAAAATCGACAATCCTGAGCCGAAAAATTGACGACCCCGCTGTCGTAGATGCCCTGTCAGGAAAATCTGGAACACACGTAATCCAAAACGAACAGGGGGCAAAATATCTCAAGGCATATGCGCCATTCGACTTTATGGGGACTCGCTGGGCATTTATTTCAGAGCGTTCTACCGCAGAAATAGACGCACCCGTTCTCAAACTCCGAAATCAATCGATTATCGTTGCGCTCATTTCATTTTTGATAATATCTATCGTCGGTTTCTGGTTTACTAGCACGCTAACCAAGCCAATGGTCAAGCTAAGTAGCGTCATGAACGCCCTAACCAACGGAAACAAGGACATCGATGTTTCTGGAACAACGCGCGGAGATGAACTCGGTGATATGGCGCGTTCAGTTCAGGTGTTCAAAGAAAACCTGATTGAAACACAACGCCTACGAGATCAACAGGTTGAAGCCGAACAGCAAGCACAGGCAGAAGAGCAAAAACGTGTCGCTGCTGAGAAAGACACTATCAAAGTAGAAGCAGAAAAACGCGATCAGACGGCGCATGAATCCGCCGCCCGATCTCAACGCATGGAAGAAATTATTTCTGCCTTCGATAGCGATGTTAAGAATGCGCTGGAAACAGTCTCATCAGCGGCTGCCGAGATGAGGGGCTCAGCTGAGTCAATGTCAAAGACAGCAGAAAAGACCAGCACCCAAACCTCAACTGTTGCCGCCGCCTCGGATGAAGCCTCCCGCAATATCCAAACCGTTGCCAGTGCCGCGGAAGAACTCTCCGCCTCGGTTGGTGAAATCAGCCGACAGGTGAAGGAAAGCTCCTCAATCGCCGAGAAGGCGGTACAGGAAGCTGCTGCGACCAATGAAAAGGTTCAAGGATTGGCAGATGCCGCACAGAAGATCGGCGACGTCGTCAATCTCATCAACGATATCGCCAGCCAGACCAACCTGCTTGCGCTCAACGCGACGATTGAAGCCGCGCGCGCTGGTGATGCTGGCAAAGGTTTTGCTGTTGTTGCGTCTGAAGTTAAATCACTGGCCACCCAGACCGGGAAAGCCACAGAGGAAATCGGTGGTCAGATCCACGAGATTCAGGAAGCAACCGGAGACGCTGTTACAGCGATCGGTGGCATCTCGGACGTCATTTCGCAGATCAGTGAAATTTCGGGGGCGGTTGCCACCGCTGTTGAGGAACAAGGTGCAGCATCCCGTGAAATTGCGGGCAATGTGGCCCAGGCGGCTTCCGGCACTCAGGAAGTCTCCGGCAACATTATTGAGGTCAATCAGGCTGCCTCTGAGACCGGCGCGAACGCCGCGCAGGTCCTCAGCGCTGCTGATGAACTGGCCAAACAGGGAGACGCCCTGCGTGGCCAGGTCGATCAGTTCCTTCAGGACATCAGAGCGGCCTAACCATTTTTCAGTCTTTGCGACGACGCGACGCCTCGCCCTCACCGGCGGGGCGATTTGCGTTTTAAGATTGGCGCCGTATTTCCACCCTGGTAGCCCAAAAACCTATCTTAAAATTAAGGTTAATTTACGGGTTTTTAAGAAAATTCGATCAAAATTCTTCGCAATCGGTACCGTGTTGCAACGGTCGAAAGAGCCCTGTCATCAAGCCATGTTTCTCAAACATGGAAAGGAACTAAAGAATGTCTGATACCGTCATCGGTCAAGAAACAAAAACCAGCAAAAAAGCCTCAAAGTTCTCATTCAATAATTTCGGTATCGGTGTCCGGATTATGCTGGTCCTCACCTTGCCCCTCGTGGCGACAGTTTGGCTGGGCGCTAACGCCATTCTTGATGCAAACCATGCGGCGGTAGAGGAAGAAAAGCTGGGGAAGCTTTCGCGTCTCGGCCAAAAAATCAGTGCCACTGTGCATGAAATGCAAAAAGAACGCGGTATGTCAGCGGTCTTTATCAACACCCAGGGTAAAGGATTCAAATCTGAGTTGCCGGGCCAGCGGGCGACAACCGACACCGCAGCAAAGGCAATGTTCGACGCGTTCGACAAGCTTAATCCCTCGGCGTTTGGTACAGGCTTTGTTGCGACATACTCCACAGCTAAAGACGCGATGGCTCAGCTGACCACAATGCGGGGCAATGTCTCATCATTGCAGATAACCGTTCCGCAAATGGCGGGATACTACACGCCAACCATCGCTAAGCTATTGTCTAATGTCGAATATATGACGCGGCTTAGTCACAATTCGGAAATCAGCAATTCAATTGCGACATACACTGCCTTTCTGCAAGCCAAGGAACGGGCTGGCGTTGAGCGAGCAATGGGCGCTGCCGGGTTTAGTTCCGGCAAGTTTGCACCCAAGGTCTATCAGAAATTTGTTGGCCTGATCGCTGCACAAAATGATCTTCTTGGGATTTTCCGCAAACATGCGTCCAAAGAGCAATTCGCATTCTACAATCAGACCATGACCGGGGCCCCGGTCGACGGAACGAATTCACTTCGTAAGATCGCAATCGACAGCCCTGTAAAAGGTAATGTTGGCGGTGTGACCGGACCGCAATGGTTCAAAACCATCACCAGTAAAATCGACCTTATGAAACGTGTTGAGGATCGCATTGCCAACGATCTCGTTGCCCTGACTGACAGACTCCATGCCGAGGCAGCATCCCTGTTCCGAACTGAACTGATTTCGATTGGTGCCCTTCTCGTCGCGACGCTACTGCTCGTCTTTTTTGTCGTACGCGGTATCACCGGGCCACTTGCAAAACTCACAGGTGCCACAACGCGTCTTGCAGAAGGCGATACAACTTCCGAAATCGATATTCCGGAAACCACCGACGAGGTCGGAACACTAGTCGGGTCGATCAAGGTATTTCAGAGAAATTTGATCGAGTCAGAACGCCTGCAGGCCGAACAGCAAGAAGCCGAGAAACAGGCACTCGTCGATGAACAGAAACGTGAAGAAGAAAAACGTGCTGCCGAAGCAATGGCCGAAGAACAAAAGCGCGAAGCAGATGCCAAAGCGGACAGCGAACGGAAAGAGGCTATGCTGGAAATGGCGGATGAGTTCGAAAAGAACGTCATGAGCGTCGTTGAGGGACTGAGCTCTGCAACAACAGAAATGCAGTCTTCCGCTGAGGCGATGTCGGCCACCGCAGAACAAACCACTCAGCAGGCCAGCACTGTTGCCGCGTCATCTGGCGATGCAGCCAATAGCGTTCAAACAGTTGCCGCTGCAGCCGAGGAGCTTTCGGCCTCAGTGGGCGAAATTAGCCGCCAGGTTAAGGAGAGCAACCAGATCGCTCAGAGTGCAGTCCAGGAAGCCCAGAAAACCAATGAGAAGGTTCAGGGTCTCGCCGAGGCAGCGCAAAAGATTGGCGATGTTGTAAGCCTGATTAACGACATCGCGAGCCAGACTAATCTCTTGGCCCTTAACGCGACGATCGAGGCAGCCCGCGCCGGTGATGCCGGTAAAGGCTTTGCGGTTGTTGCGTCTGAAGTCAAATCACTTGCAACACAAACCGGTAAGGCCACTGAGGAAATCGGCTCCCAGATCGCGGCTATCCAGTCCGAAACAGAGGCCGCCGTCGAAGCCATTCAAAGCATCGGCGCGACTGTCGGGCAGATGGGCGAAATTGCCACATCAGTTGCCAGTGCCGTCGAAGAGCAGGGCTCAGCAACCCGCGAAATTGCCAGCAGCGTCCAGCATGCTGCAACCGGTACTCAGGAAGTATCTAGCACGATTGGGGAAGTTACCCAGGCCGCCACAGAAAACCAGTCATCTGCCGGCCAGATGCTTGATGCGGCCAAGGAACTCGCTCAACAAGGGACGGTTCTCCGAGACGAGGTCGGCAAATTCCTCGAATCGGTACGCGCCGCCTAAGAAACCCACAACATTAAGAACTGTTAGCGCCCCGCCTTCACCGGCGGGGCGTTTTCGTTTCCGCCTGTCTTATCGATTTGCGGATACTCACCCGTTGGGTACTCGCCGATCATTGGTTCGCACCATTTTCCATACAATTAATAGGGTCTTCATCAGTTCGGGACTACTTTAGTGGGATAAGACCATCTTGATCCCCAATGTCGTTCTCTGAATGCAGTATCCCGCAGACCAGATTTAAACGTGTCAAAATTCAAAGCGAGATTAAAATGCCAAATCTAGCGCCACAAGACACCGACAATGCCAATCTTAATGCAAGCAAGACAACTAACGCCAAAAGCATCGCGTGGAAGATCATACTTCCGATCCCGATAGCCTTAGCAGTCGGTGTCGTCGCGCTCGCAATGTGGCTACCGGGTGCAATTCAACAAAACGTCAAAGCAACCGCCGTAAAAAATGCCACCCAGTCGGTAAACCAGTTCAAAACCTTGCGTGGTTACTATACAAAAAATGTAATCAAGAAGGCGCTAGCCAACGGTGGTGTCAAACCTTCCTTCAATCATAAGTCGATGAAAAACGGCATTCCCCTTCCCGCGACGTTAGTCCACGATTTATCCGAACTGCTCTCAAAAGACGGAACGAAAATTTCCTTGAGCAGCCCCTTCCCGTTCCCCAACAGACAAGCGCGCAAACTTGACAGCTTTCAGCAGCAAGCCTGGAGAGAGATTAACGCCAACCCCGCCAAGCCCTTCGTCCGCGAGGAAACTGTCGGGGGCAAAACTTTTATGCGTGTCGGCGTTGCCGACAAGATGGTCGCGCAAGGCTGCGTCAATTGTCACAATGGGCGCGCAGATACCCCAAAATCAGACTGGAAACTTGGCGATGTGCGAGGTGTACTCGAGGTTTCCACCGAAATAGGCGATCAAATTGCCTCAGCTGAACTTCTGAGTAAGAAGGTAAGCGGCGCCGTTATCATTTTGGGATTATTGATTATCGGCCTGTTGATTATCGTCACAATTAAATCTGTTGGCCGGCCCTTACATCGACTGACAACTGTTATGAGCAACGTTGCACATGGCGATACAGAAATAGAAGTCCCTTATTTGAGCGGCCGGGACGAGCTCGGGGCTCTTGCCAAGGGGATTGACCAGTGGCGGCTTAACCGTATCCGCAACGCAAAAATCGAACAGGAAAAGCTTGCTGTCGAACAAAAAGCCCAGGAGGAAAAACAAAAACGCGAAGAAGAAAAACACGCAGCAGAGACCAAGACAAAATCTCAGCAGCGCGATGCCGAAGCAAAAGCTGAATTAGATCGCAAACAGGCAATGCTGGAAATGGCCGACGTGTTTGAGAAGAACGTCATGAGCGTCATCGACGGGTTGAGCTCTGCCACGACCGAAATGCAGTCATCCGCTGAAGCCATGTCCGCGACTGCCAGTCAAACCAGCAGTCAGGCAACAGCTGTCGCTGCAGCGTCAGAAGCGGCATCCACGAATGTCCAAACTGTTGCGACTGCGGCAGAGGAATTATCAGCAACTGTAGCGGAAATCAGCCAACAGGTTACGGAAAGCAATCAGATTGCCCAAAGTGCAGTCAAAGAAGCCAAGATGACTAATCAAAAGGTCCAGGGGTTAGCTGAGGCGGCGCAGAAAATCGGTGACGTTGTCAGCTTGATCAACGACATCGCCTCACAGACCAACTTGTTGGCTCTGAACGCGACTATCGAAGCGGCGCGCGCCGGAGATGCTGGCAAAGGCTTCGCGGTTGTTGCGAGCGAGGTCAAATCGCTGGCAACTCAAACTGGGAAGGCCACAGAGGAAATTGGCGCTCAGATAACATCCATACAAGTCGAAACCCAATCTGCGGTAGAAGCTATTCAAAGTATCGGCTCTACCGTTGGTCAGATGGGAGAAATAGCAACCTCCGTTGCAACCGCTGTCGAAGCCCAGGGATCTGCAACCCGAGATATTACAAGCAGTGTTCTGCAGGCGTCAGAGGGGACACAAACGGTATCAAGCAATATTGTCCAAGTCACGCAAGCGGCAGATGAAAGTCAGTCTTCCTCGAACCGAATGCTAGACGCATCCAAACAGCTCGTTGAACAAGGTAACGCTCTCAGGAGTGAGGTCGGCAAATTCCTCGAATCGGTACGCGCCGCCTAGGCAACCCACAACATAAAGAACTGTTAGCGCCCCGCCTTCACCGGCGGGGCGTTTTCGTTTGCTCACCCCTTCCTCGGCTCGGGAAACCTCCTATAATCCTTCCAGCAGCATTGTTACATATGCCCCGGGAGGCACTGGATGTTCTTTGAGCCAAAAAATGACGATCACGGGTTACCCTACAACCCATTTAAAGCCTGCGTCGTGCCACGGCCAATCGGCTGGATCACCACGCTGAGCTATAGCGGAATTGTCAATCTCGCGCCGTTTTCAATTTCCAATCAACTCGCCTACGATCCGCCGTTTGTGTTCTTTTCCGGATCCGGCGCCATCGATGAGAAGGAAGCTGAACCACGCCGCAAGGACTCCGTTGTCAATGCCGAAGATACCGGTGAGTTCGTCTACAACATGGCAACCTACGAGCTCCGGAATGAGGTCAACCTGTCTTCAAAACATGTGCCACCGGAAATTGATGAGCTGGAGATGTGTGGTCTAACCCCAGCACCCTGCAACCTTGTCAAATGTCCCCGCATCGCCGAAAGCCCGGTGAATCTCGAATGTAAGTATCACTCGACAATCACGCTACCATCTAACTCGGCCAAAGGCGTCCATCACGTGGTCATCGGCGAGGTCGTTGGCATTCACATCAACGATGCTGCTCTCACGGATGGTCGGGTCGATTGGGTCAAGATCCAGCCACTCGCCCGTATGGGGTATATGGATTATACGCATGTGACCGAGGTCTTCACGATGCCCGGTCCGAAAGGCGAAGAGTTCCGCCCCGGACAAGTTGGGGAGCACAGCTCATCCAAACTTTGGGACACTGCCAAAGATTAGGTCACAGAAGACGTCTAAACGGGCCTGTCGCCCTCTAGCGCATAACGCCGCAAGAGACGGCGTTCGCTAAGATCGAAGTCAGTACGAGCATGCAGTGTGCAACGATTGTCCCAGATCGAAAGATCGCCCGGCAACCAGGTATGATCGTAAATGAACTGATCCTGTTCAATATGATCGAACAAATATTCCAGCAGTTCGGTGCTTTCCGTCGTGTCCATATCGAGAATGTAGTCAGTCATCAGCCGGTTGATAAACAGCGATTTACGACCGGTTTCCGGGTGGGTGCGAACGACCGGATGTACTGCACTCGGTGCGCCCTTAGTGCGCTCCGTTGATTTCATATATCGATTATTGGATTGATAGTCGTACACATTCATCGCTACCCGGTCATTGAGCTTTTCTTTGATATCGTCGGGTAGCGTTTCATAGGGCTTATAGCAATCAACAAACAACGTGTGCCCACCTTTTGATGGAAGCTCAATTGCATACAGGCTCGTCGCAGAGACGGGTAAATCGAAGTAACATTGATCAGAGTGGAACCACATCTCGCCACCGGGCAGAATCGCATTCTCCTTGAAATTGGACACGAACAACATCCCTGGCTGTTCATCTGATTCAGATTCCGGCGCTGTCCGTTCTGCCTGAATCGTTCCGAAGTTAGCGCACAGCGCTGAGTGTTCGGCATCAGTCACTTCATGCCCACGGATGAAGACCACACCATATTCAAGCCAGGCGTCGCGTATCGACTTTATATCGGCTTCCTCTAATGCCCTGCAGGGATTGATGCCGATAATTTCAGCGCCTAATGCCGATGAAAGCGGTTTAATCTCTACGGTCATTCTTCTTCTCGCCCAATGCAATTTTGTCTATCCTGCCAAGTTAGGGATTACTCTGTAAAGAGAACGGTTACTGGAGGATGACGATGCGTGTCCTGATTGTCGGGGCCGGCCCAACAGGCCTGACGACCGCTGTTGAATTAGCCCGGCAGGGCATTACACCTGAGGTTATTGATCAGCGCGAAGATCCATCCTCGCTATCCCGTGCCGTCGGCATCCTGCCACGGAGTCTCAAACTTCTCGAACTTTCTGGGGTAACCCAGCGATTGCTCGATGAGGGCATTCATATGCAATCGATGGAAATTTTTAAGGGCTCAAGAAGCGCCGCGCGAATTTCTATCAAAGGCGGACATCCGGAACATGATTACGTCGTCGCACTTGCACAGGACAGGACCGAGGCCGCGCTCCGTGACACCCTGACCGAGTTCGGCGGCACCGTTTCCTATGGCCAGGAACTCATCGCTCTTCACCAAAAAAATGAACGTGTCGTCGTTCACACCAGAGAAGGTGCTGAAGACGCATTTGATCTGGTTGTTGGCGCCGATGGAATTCGGAGCAAAACACGGGAATGTGCTGGCATTGATTATCCTGGGTTTGATTTGCCTGAAACTTGGTCGATTGCCGACGTCGATGCCCAAAATTGGATAAACCCCGATAGTTTCACAGTGTGTCTGCTGGCTGATAGAAAAGTTGTGGTCGTCGCGCCCCTCGAACCAACACGCTACCGCGTTGTATCGAATACAGAAAATGCGCTGCAATCGCTTCCGCTACCTCTCGATATCACCGGTATCAGACGAGAAGGCACCTTTACGATCTCAATCCGTCAAGCCACGCATTATAACAAAGGCCGTGTTTATTTGGCGGGCGACGCCGCGCATTGTCACTCTCCGGTTGGCGGTCGAGGAATGAATCTCGGCATCGCCGACGCTGCCGATCTCGCTCACCGCATCGTAAAAAATGATCTCACCGGATATAGTACCGCGCGACATGCTGATGGCGTGAGGATCATCGCGCAAAGCGAACAGATTCGTGGAATATTTACCACGACGAACCCTATTACTCGTATGATACGAAATGCATTCTTTCCGCTGATCAACGCATCAACTGTTCTTCAACGACGTGCAGCACAGCGGATGCTTGGCGACTAACATCGATGACCAACGAAAGGGTTGATATGGAAACCAAGACGCCAGAAAACGCTGGATCTGTCATCGCAGTCGCGCGCGATGGTGGTCACAATTTCAGCAAACCCACATGCGATAATATCAAACTGGTGTCTGGCCTCGGCGTCGAAGGTGATGCTCATTTCGGGAAAACCGTCCAGCACCTCTATCGGATCAAGAAGGACCCTGATGTGCCAAACTTGCGTCAGATTCACCTCATCCATAGCGAATTACATGACGAATTACGCGGCAAAGGATTCGCGATATCACCTGGAGATATGGGGGAAAATATTACGACCCAAGGGTTGGATATTCTCGATCTGCCCTGTGGAACAATCTTAAAAATTGGTGAGCAAGCCGCTATTGAAATTACTGGGTTAAGAAACCCGTGCTATCAGCTAAACGATTTTAGAGACGGATTGATGAAGGCCTGCCTCGACAAAGCCGCAGATGGCAGCGTCATTTTTAAGTCAGGGATAATGGGTGTTATTGTCCAAGACGGCACCGTTAAACCCGGTGACCAAATTCAGATCGAGTTACCAGCCGAACCATATATCCCGCTAGATCTCGTGTGACATTAACGAATAGCGACCAGACAATCCTGACGACGGGCTTTTAGTTTTTTACAGACATTTGCCGCAGCCGCATGTTTTCTGAATGGACCGACCCGAGACCTATAGATCGTCCCGGCGTGTCGTAGTCGTGCCCGCTGCACCGAGATTGACCGCGTCCCGATCAGATCCTTGTTTCGCTTAATGATACGACGGGCAAACTCAGCAGCATCGTTCCGACGCTTACTAGCGGCAACCTGAACCCAAATCGTTCCCTTGCCGGGGGGCCGAACTTCTTTGTTCATGGGTGAGTTTTTACGTTTCTTGGAAAGCCGTATTGGCTTGCCCGAATTCTTCATTTTGTCGGCCATATGTTTTATTGGCTTCGACTTCATTGCTGACTTATTGGCAGCGGGCTTAACAGCAGAGACTGTCTTGGCCATTTCACCTTCAGGGACCGCCTCGAGCGGCACTGCTAGGATCTGACGACAGTTAAACCAATAGGCCGACCCACCATCGCGAATATATACGGCATGGCGGCCATGTTCACTGCAGCGCCGTTGCGCATAGTTAGCAGCAGACTTTGCAGACAACGCCTCAACAACCACCTGATCAGGGCTGGAGATTACTGCCGTGGCCGCGAAACAGCCACTCAGCATCGTTGCCAATACAACAACAGTTAGAATCTTCGATATCCGCATATCATCGCTTCCCCGCGGTCCCTAAGACCGCTTTCTGACTTGTCTTCAGGCTATAGTTAGAAGCGTTGCGTTAATTTTGGCTTAACCAAAAAAGAAAGGCGGATCAATGTGAACCGCCTTTCATATCAGCTATGGGAGGGCGTTACCGAAGTCCGTCCTCACCCGCTGCCTCATCCGTCGTCAAACCGCCGACACGCGGGAATGGTCGGCCAGAGTCTGTGACCGAAACCGCGACCAATATCTCATTGGCCCGCGGAGCATCAGCCATACCAACTTCCATGCCGTCAAAGTGGCTTCGGACATAGGCGGCGTCTTTATGACCGAGTGGTACATCGATGCGTGTCCCCTGCCCGCCGAGCTTCTTAACCGACGGCACGAGGGCAGCACCCTTCTCGACCTCTTTGCGAAGAGGCGCTCCTAGCTTGGGATGCAAAATAGCCGCAGCATGCTCCCATTCGCCATTTTCACCAACAATTGCCGCTTTGCCGTAGCTTTCAGCTTGTTCGGGTGTGATGCCAAGCGCCTCAACGCACATCTTGCCGAGAGTGCCACCGAGTTCTGCACCGATATCCATGAGCTCAGACAGGTCATCTTCGTAGCGTCCAGCAAACGGGTTTTCGATCACCGCCAACGCCGAAGCCTTTCGCGTCGCCGGATCAACCGGCTTACCGATATCGCTATGGGTTGTTTCAACAATTACCTGCGTTTTTCTGATCTTAGCCTTCATTTAAGTCCATCCTCTCCCTGAATATCAGACGCTTTTAATCCACCGGCACGATCGTAAATACGGGCACCGGTTGCCATTGACTGTATCCAGACAACTTCATCCGCACGAGGTGCATCCGGAATCGAGCATTCAATGCAATCGAAATGGCTACGGACATAGGCGGCGTTTACATGTGCCAGCGGCACATCGACGGGGCGCCCCGGTCCCGCAACTTTCTTTGTCGATGGAACAATTGCCTTCGACGGCTTGATCAATTGCCGCATACCGTATCCACCCGGCTCATGCCACAACGCAGCATGCTCCAACTCACCGTTCTCGCCGACGATCGCTGACTTACCATAGGCGACAATCTTATCGACGCCGCCAAGAGCATCGATCAAACGTTGCGCCATGGCTGTACCGAGTGGTTTCAATGCCTCCATCAATGGCATCAAATCTTCAACATACCGCCCCGCATAAGGATTGGCAGCCACCGCAGCAATATAGCCTTTGAGCTGGGGTGGATCAGCGGGTGGCCCAAATTCGTGCAGCACTTCTTCGATGTGGATAACGAACTTCCGAACCTTCACCAGGTCACCGAAATCACCCTGCGAGGTTGTTTGTATGTCTGAAATGCTTCTTGAATCGTCCATGGCCTTCTCCCTTACGCCGCCTGCGCGATTAGTCCGGCGGGCGCCGCCCCAATCACTCTAAAATTGTTCTGTAATACCAGCACTGCCGCTGTGATGTGTCCAGACTGTTCGGCACCTGCAGCCGCCATTTCACCGCGGACGAGCGCTTCATCGATAGTTTGCGGATCCAGCGAACCAACATCCACAGTCACCAGCTGGTCACCGAGATCACTATCTGGATCGTGATCTGATGCTGGTGTTCGTTTGATCGCTGGATGATCCGCATCCACAGCATTGGCGATCAATGTCGCGGCAACGTCCGCTGAGGCTGCATCTTGTGCCAATACGGTTACAGAATCTGCGACACCCAACGAAAAGCTACGCCCCTTCCATCCACTGGTAGCGATGCCGCGTACCGGCATGTCCTCAGTAAGGACACATTCACCATCTATATTCGGCAAGTGATAGTCTGCGACCAGTCCTGCGGTCAGGCTTTGGCCCTCTGTCAAAAGAAATGCAATATCGCCGCCATTATTGACGTAGGCTTTTTCAAGTTCCCGTTCGTTAATCAGCGCCTGCAGAACTTCATCTGCCACCGCCCCAGCGACCGCTGCCATCGGCGTTACAAATTTAGCACTGTGTTTCGAGCAGGCTGCTTGCATTCGACGGGCGACAACGCCCTCTGGTTGCCAATCGACATTAAAAGGTCGTCGCAGATAAGCGAGCTCACTAACCAGCTTGGGCAATATTTCAGGAAAACCCACCATCGCCTGTTCGTATGACTTCTCAATTTCATCTGGATCGCCAAATGCCTGGATGATCAGATCAATTGGGCCATGATTTAGGTGCAACCTCTGGCCATCCGGCAATAGTGCCATCTGAGCCGGGGCAAACATTCAGCTGTCCTGCGCTTCTTCTGTCACCTTGCCAATATCCAACGGCCACGGATGATCTTCCTGCCAGGGAACTGACCGAATCTTCTCATTGGCAAGGACATCATCCAGAGACCGAACACGATCTACATAACCGCCGAGCTCCTCATAATCATCAGCACGCACGGTGAATTCAATTGGAGCCACCAATGCCGGTGTCGGTACATAGCCAAATGAGTTGTCCGGCATTTCATTGACGTCAACCAGCAGAGTAATGCCACCGCCTGGCCATACAAAAACCGGTGCACCACCACACGTGACCTGTGTATGTGATTTCTTCACCGACCGTGTCAGCAGAACGGGATTGACCGTTACACCGGCGCGCAGACTGCCGCCTGCCCCGCCCATAAACATCACGGAGCACAAGGCGGGCTCACAATTCTCGCCAATACGATCAACGACAATCTGAACCGCCTCCGGCATATCTTTCTGAATGGGCTTCAAATCATCATCAAGCTCGAAATAAGCTGAGTCCTGACCCGTCGTCGAGACCATCAATAGGCGCTGACCAGCCCAGGCGACCTCAGGATCGATTTTCTCAATAATATCCAGTGGATCGGTAATATCCGTTCCACCCCAGCCCGCACCATGGTCGGCAACCTGAAAATAGCGACCCGGCGTCGACCGTCGACCACGCACTTTGATTCCTGCTGGGGGCATATCAATGAACTTACCCGCCTGATGCTCACTGAGGACAGCCGTTATGTGGTCATCGACAACAACAACCTCATCAACATGGTTGTGCCATTGCGGGGCAAAAATACCAACTGTGGCCGAACCGCAGCCAACCCGCATCCGTTCTTCCTGAATGCCATTGATGATTGGCGCCTTACCTGCCTGAACTACAATCTCGGCTCCATCATCGATGGTCATCTCAACGGCTTCCTTGTTACAAAGCCGCATCATTGTGTTGCAGGTGGTATTGCCCTCTTTCTTGCTACCGCCGGTGAGATGGCGAACACCGCCAATCGCCAGCATCTGCGAGCCATACTCCGCGGTCGTCACATGCCCGACCTGTTCGCCGTTTACGCGGATTGCTGCTGGTTCGGGACCAATATAGGCATCGGTATCGATCTTCACTTTCACGCCGCAATAGCTAAACACACCTTCGCTGACGACGGTGACCATATCGACGCCATCCTGATCGCTGCCAACGATGAAAGGTGCGGGTTTGTAGTCAGGGTAGGTTGTTGTTGAGCCAATCCCGGTCAAAAAAGTCGGGGCCTGACTGATCAGCGAGCCATCCCAGCTTTCAGAGGCTTGGGCAAACGGGATCATTTCACCCTTTTCATCCATGACTTTCTGCGCCACGACGACCGGATCCATGCGGACCAGCTTGCCATCAAAATTACCGTAGCGATCGCAAGCTCCTGTTTTCCCTTCTCGAATTCGGCAAAGAACTGGGCAAGCATCACATCTGATCAGACCATCATCTTTTTTGTTTGTGTCTTCAGCCATGTCGCCCTCCCCAGCAAAATTGCAGCGTTTAAATATTTGTTTGTGTACATACAAATATCAGCGAGCGACTGTTTTCTGTCAAGAAGCTTCAAATCCACGAATAGCGCGCCAAAATCATTCACACTTATTTGCCTATTAAGGTATTAAATTTGCGCGGGTTACCCTTGACAATTCCCGGGCTTGGTCGATACTGACGCCCACGACAATTGTACGTGTACATACAATTATTTATATTTCGAATTTATCGCTATAAAAACATTTAACTGAACCGGAAAGCTTACGTTTTCCGCCAACCAACCTAATCGGAACCATGGCTACACAACTCAAAGAAACCGACGAGAGCGGCCGCGAAATTCTAGACTCTGTTGTCATTCGCTTTGCGGGTGATTCGGGCGATGGAATGCAGCTGACCGGAACGCAGTTCACCCAGTCAACGGCCCTAATGGGGAATGATCTTTCGACCTTCCCGGATTTTCCAGCTGAAATTCGCGCTCCGGTCGGAACGACCTATGGCGTATCGGCCTTCCAGATCAACTTTGCGTCACACATCATCAAAACACCGGGCGATGCGCCCGACGTGCTGGTTGCGATGAACCCGGCAGCCCTCAAGGTTCATTTAAAGGACCTGGTGCCCGGCGGGACGCTTATCATCAATCTTGGTGCTTTTAATGATCGGAACATTGAGAAAGCCGGTTACACAGAAAACCCTTTGGAAGATGGATCGCTCGAAAGCTATCGGCTCATCGAGATTGATATCTCGAAGATGACGCTGGCTGCTGTTGATGGCATCGATGTCACCCAGAAAGAAGCGCTACGGGCCAAGAACCTGTGGACGCTAGGCTTGATGTGCTGGATGTATGACCGTGACCGTCAGCCAACCATCGATTGGTTGAACCAGCGATTTGGCAAGTTGCCGCATATCGCAGAAGCCAATATTGCGGCCCTTAACGCCGGACACGCCTTTGGCGAAACCGCTGAGCTACCAAGTGAAATCAGCACCTATGTCGTACCGAAGGCCAAAGTGGAGCCCGGTATTTATCGGGCTGTTACTGGTGTCGAAACGACCTGCTGGGGCCTTCTAACAGGCGCTCAGAAAGCCGGTTTGAATATCTTCTTCGGCTCCTACCCGATTACACCGGCATCGCCACTACTGCATTCGCTTAGCAATTTGAAGCAGTACGGCGTTGTGACCTTCCAGGCAGAAGATGAAATCTCTGCCGTTTGTTCAGCACTTGGCGCTTCCTACGCCGGTTCGCTGGGGATCACATCCAGTTCGGGCCCGGGTGTCGCGCTGAAATCAGAAGCGCTCGGCCTCGCTGTGGTGACGGAGTTACCGCTGATCATTGTGAACTTCCAGCGGGCAGGACCGTCCACTGGTATGCCAACCAAGACCGAACAGTCAGATTTGTATCAATCGGTATTTGGTCGTAACGGCGACACGCCGATGCCGGTCATTGCTGCTTCGACTGCCTCGGATTGTTACGATTGCGCCATCGAAGCGGTTCGTTTGGCTACCAAATATATGACCCCGGTCATGTACCTCAATGAGGGCTTTCTCGCCAATGCGGCGGAGCCCTGGAAACTGCCTGACACCGACGATGTGGAGCCATTCCCCGTTGAGTTCGCCAGCGAAACCGAAGGCTTTCACCCCTATCTTCGGGATGAAAAGACTTTAGGCCGCAACTGGGCCATTCCTGGCACACCGGGTCTGGAACATCGTATTGGCGGGATCGAGAAAGACTACGATTCAGGCAATATCTCTTACGACTCAGACAACCATCACAAGATGACAAAAGTTCGTGCCCAGAAGATCCTCGGCATCGCCGATGACATTCCCGAGCAGGAAGTCGTCTCCGGCAACAATTCCGGTAAAATGGCGGTTGTTGGTTGGGGCTCAACGTTTGGGGCCATCGAACAGGCGACACGCCGTTGCCAGGAAGATGGTCTGGATGTTTCGCACATCCACATCCGTTATATATGGCCGCTTGCCCGTAACCTCGGCGACCTATTGAAAGGGTTTGATAAAATCCTGGTGCCGGAAATGAATAATGGACAGCTCGTCACGCTGCTCCGCTCAGAATATCTAGTACCGGCAGAATCTCTCGCCCAGATTACCGGCCAGCCTTTCAAGGTTGCCGATCTGGAACGAGAAATCCGCAGCCGGTTGGAGGACTAATCGATGAATGTTCAAAGCCCCCCAGAATCTCTCAAGCCCAACGATTATGCATCCGATCAGGAAGTACGCTGGTGTCCCGGTTGTGGTGACTACGCGATCGTAAAAGCCGTCCAACGCGCCCTCTCAAACATGGGCGCCGATCCGAAGAACACAGTCTTTGTCTCGGGTATCGGTTGTGCCGCCCGCTTCCCCTACTACATGGCAACCTATGGTTTCCATACGATCCATGGTCGTGCACCGGCTGTTGCCTCAGGTGTCAAGCTGGCCAACCCCGATCTCGACGTTTGGGTTATCGGCGGCGATGGTGACATGCTCAGCATCGGTGGTAATCACACACTGCATGTGCTGCGTCGTAATATCGATGTTCAGGTATTGCTGTTCAACAACGAGATCTACGGCCTGACCAAGGGTCAGTATTCACCGACCTCTAAAGTAGGCACCCGCTCGCCTTCAACACCAGCCGGTTCTGTCGACTCACCGGTTTCGGCCTGCGTTTACGCCCTTGGCTGCAATGCTCGGTTCGTCGCCCGCTCGGTTGATACCAACCTGAAGGTGCTTCCTGGTCTTATGCAGGAAGCCAAAGAGAACACTGGTGCTTCGTTCGTGGAAATTCTACAGAACTGCATTGTTTACAATGATGGTGTCTATTCGTCCTTCACTGACAAGGCAAATGTCGCCGACGGCCAAATCGTCTGCGAACATGGCAAACCCTTGCTGTTTGGCAAGGAGAATGAAAAGGGCCTGCGCATGATGGCCGGCAAGATGGAACTCGAAGTTGTCACCATCGGTGAAAACGGCGTTACTGAAGCAGACATCCTGATCCATGACGAAACCAATCGTCCATTGGCTCTGATGCTGGCTGGCATGCAGCCGCCGAACTTCCCAGTCGCCATGGGTGTGATCTTCCGTGATCCCGGCCCGTCATACGATGCAGCCGTCTATGAACAGATCGCCGAGGTAAATGAAAAAACACCAGCAATTCCGATCAATGAATTGATGCATAAGGGCAAGACCTGGACTGTCGTCTAGGCCTTTCTAAACCAACGACGAAAAACCCCGGCGATAATATTTTCTCCGGGGTTTTTTGTTGTGGAAAAGTCAGACGCAGGGGTTTCATAACGTCACGGTTCGGCTATCATCACCGCCAGTTTCAGGCTTAATAATAATACGCGGATATAAGAATGAGTGGGTTTAGCGACCGCAGTGTCGCCATCGTGGGTTCCGGCCCCGGAGGCATGTATGTAGCGCAGGCGTTATTGGAAAAGGCACCCGGATGCCGTATCGATATCATCGACCGTCTGCCTTCACCTTTTGGCCTCATCAGAGGCGGTGTTGCACCGGACCATCAAAAAACCAAGCGGGTGGACCAAAAATACGCTCAGACGATTACTGAAAATGACAATGTTCGGTATGTCGGCAATATCGCGCTCGGCCGTGACGTTAGCCTCGATGAACTCACCGCAATATACGATGCGGTAGTTCTGGCCTATGGCGCACCCTACGACAACAAGCTGGGTATTCCCGGTGAAGACAAGAAAGGCGTGTTCGGTTCGAACGCCTTTGTTGGCTGGTATAATTGCCATCCCGACTTTAAAGATTTAGGCCCTAATCTCGAAATCGGCACCGCCGCGGTTATTGGCATTGGTAATGTCGCCATCGATGTCGCCCGGGTGTTGTCCCGAACGCCTGACGAGATGGCAACGACTGATATCGCTGATTACGCGATGGATGATATCGATGCCGCATCGCTCAAAGATGTTTATATGTTTGCCCGCCGTGGCCCGCTAGAAGCCGCCTGCACCAATAACGAACTCAAAGAAATGGGTGTGCTCGAGGCGGCAACAACGGTTGTCGACCGTTCTGTATTGCCGGACGAAATGCCGGAGGAGATGGATGACCGCGAAAAGAAAGTCCGGGTCCGTATTCTCGACACGCTGAAAAGCCTGTCCGATGCCAAAGCCGGCGAAAAACGCCGCATTGTGCATATCGAGTTTTATGCCTCACCTATCGAAATTCTTGGTGGCGACACCGTCGAAGGCATTCGGATGGAACGCACAAAAGTAGAGGGTGGTCGTTGTGTCGGCACCGGTAAGACGTTTGATATTCCCTGCGAAATGGTCATCACCTGTATCGGCTCACGGGCCGAAGCTATTGCCGGGATCCCTTTCAATGAACGCAGTGGCATCGCCCAACATGATGAGGGCCGTGTCGCACCCGGCGTTTATGCTGCTGGCTGGGTGAAGCGCGGGGCTACCGGTACCATCGGCACCAACCGGCTAGATTCCTATGCTGTCACCGACTTACTTGTCGAAGATTTTAGCGGCGATGCAAAAGCCGGGCCTGATGCCCTCGATGCGCTTACCAAAGAGCGCAACCTACAGACTGTCTCGTTTGATGATTGGCTGGTGATCAAAGAGCTCGAAGAGAATGCGGCACCAGAACCATCGCCTCGCAAGAAGTTCAGCACCGTAGAGGGCATGATTGAAGGGCTTAACGCGGCTCGTTAAGCCACCCTACTCACCATTCCCATTGAGCTGCGCTAACTTCGTCAGCAAATCGAGAAACTGCTTTTGTTCTGCCGGGCTCAACGGCGCAAGCGTTTGCGCGGTAATGCCACTGCCATTACTAACCAGCGCCTCAATTAAATCCCGTCCCTCAACACTGAGGCTAAGGATTAATCGTCGTCGATCATTTGGGTCGGGACGTCGCTCGATCAGTCCACGCGATGCGAGACGTTTAATGACCCCTTGCATGGTAGCTGCATCCATCGCGGTTAATCGACCAAGATGGTTCTGCGACACCTCGTTGAGGTCACGCAGCTTAACCAGTGCCGCAAATTGTAACGGCGTTAGTTGTGCGTCACCGATATTTTCCTGAAAAATTGCCGAATGACGTTGATGCGCTCGGCGCAATAAGTGCCCCGCCTGACGTTCCAGAATATAGCCGTCTTTCGCCGTCATCCGCCGAGAAACCCTAATCACGCTGCCCAAAAACTTGTTTGTGTACGAATAATCTAACGCGCAGTGATTTGTGTCAAGAAACCCACAGAACTCTAGGAAATACACAAAAGAAAACCCGCTCCCCCAGGTGGGGAAGCGGGTAAATTTCAACGATTAAGTTACCCTATTTACAGGTAACCTCTCTCGCCATCCCGTGATGTCCGGGGAACTTAACATTACACATCATTCCCGCCTTGAGCTTTTTGGTCTTGGACTTTTTGCCAGCAATTTTGACCTTAGTCCGTTTACCAGAAAGTTTTGCGCGTTGTGTCTGTCCATCGAGAGAGAAGTAGATGTAACGACCCTTTTTCTTAGCAAGGGTTACATCAACCTTCTTCCACTTAATCTTACGTTTGGACTCACCAACTTTGGCAGGTTTGCGATATCCAGCGGTAAGAGTGGCAAGCTCCTTCGGTGTTTTGTAGAGCTCGTTGACCAGCTTTGCGATCTCAACGCCACCGACCGGATCAATCTCAAGCCGACGTTTCTTGGCATCAGCCAGGAAAACGGGATCCTTCATCACCATGTCGAAAGCGTTCCGGAGCGCCGCAACCCGTGCTTTGGGCATAGCCGGTGGTCCAACAAATGGACGACCCATTTCCTGCGTACCGAACACGAGGCTGAGCATTTTCCGATCACGCGGGTTGGTGATGTAATCCATCATCACCGGCACCTTACCATCGAGTTCTGCATGGCTTTTGTCAGAGAATTGCAAAATCAGATTAAGCTTCTTGTCCCGGATAAAGTCGGGACGTGCAGTCTTCATGCTGCCCCAACCATAACCACAAAGACCATCAAGCTCGCCGCGTTCCATCGCCAGGAACACTTCCTGAGGATCATAGCCCCGAATGATCTTAAACTTCGTACCAGCCATCGAGTTCAACATACGGGGCATAACCGAACCGGTAGCGGTCGATGAGCTCGTCCCGACAATCGCTTGCATTTTTTGGGCATCGTCAAAGGTTTTGACCTTAGATGTATGCCACGTGTAGCAAACGCTCTTTTGCTTCGCCATGCTGCCGATCCAGGTCAGCTCGCGGCCATCAAACCGGGTACCTTTAGGATAGACATGAGGTTCCAGCCCCATACGTTCATGGATCAAACCAAACATTGACCCATCGCGCGGTCCAACCTTAGCCATCCAGTTGGCAAGAACACGACCCGAACCGCCAGTCCGGCTACCAACAATGATTGTCGGGTTACCGGGAATGTATTTCGGCATGTAATCCTTAAGGATCAGCGCGTAAGCAGTATAGGAACCACCCGGAGATAGACCACTCCAGATGGTCAATGTCTTGTTCTTATAAAAATCAGCAACTTCGTCAGCATTTGCTGCTGACATCGCTGTCGTTGCGCCCAAAAGGCCTGCAACCACGGCGAAAACATTTCTCGCACGAGAGTGTTTCATAAAATTTCCCTGTTATCAGTTTAACCGGAGCAAAATTTCTATGGGTCTTCTGAACGATGCCCAAATGTTCCGGGATAGGAAAAGTATAGAACCAAAACCCCTTACAAACTATAGGGATAAATGGAATTTAATTTTGTCTCGAATTCGTCATTCAGCCGCAGCTGACCGGCTATGTTCCGTTTGTTCTGCTGCAATGGCCGCCAGCAACGCATTTCGGATCGCAATACTCGGCGCATCGTCATTAATATCGATCATCGCAGCATCAGGATTGCGGCTTAGGCTCTCCTGCTGTGCTTCAAGGACCACCTTGTCTTCGAGAAACACGTCAGTGAACTGGGTTCGATAAATTTCATCCCACTCAGGGTTGTCGACTTCAAAGCCCCTGGCATGCTGATAAAAATAATGCGTTGTGGTTTCGGTTTCGGGTGTCGGCGCATTAAGCACCCGCATCTCAACACCTTGATCTCGATGGCCAGGACGTGGATCGGACCCAACAGCAACACTGCCTGCATCATTGACGGTGCAAGACGGCAAGATAGTCGTGCTGATCAACCAGCGATCAACATTACCTCGGAACCCACCAGCCTTTTGCCAAAATGGTGCAGGCGGCATATCTGGAATCCAGCGATCAGCGGTGATCTCACGTTCAGACCGCGTCGTCTTAGGCGGCACCTCACACACCGCGGAGCTACCAATCGAAGATGCATGGATAAAGGTCAGATGTGATACATCCTGCAAATTATCTGTAATCAGTTCAAAATTGCACTTTGTATACATCGGGGTACCGTCACAGCCCTGAATACAGGCCCATTCAGGGTGGTCCGCCCAAAACCAATTGGGAATAAGAGTCTCGTCTGCGCGTGCCGGATCACCCATCCAAATCCACATCCAGTTCCAACGCTCAACCAGGGGGTAAGATCGCACCGACGCATCGGGTGGAATATTGACTTGGCCAGGCACTTCGACACATTGCCCGCTCTGATCAAACTTTAGTCCGTGATATCCGCATTGCAGATTGTCACCAACACACTTCCCCATCGAAAGCGGCAGTGCCCGATGGCAGCAACGATCTTCCAAAGCGACTGATGTACCGTCCTCCGTGCGAAACAACACGATTTTGTCATTAAGCAAAGTTCGGGCCAGGGGCTCGCGATTAACCTCACCAACAAAGGCGGCGACATACCATGCATTACGCAGAAACATCCATGACTCCCGAAAAGGGTCAATTCAATGTTGAAGTGTAAAAGTGGTCTTACAAAGGAGCAAGGAAGAAGAGAGGGAAATTACCTCAAGTTCTCTTTTAGACAGCCTCAATCGCTGCGGTAAGTTGCGCCATCAATGCTGTGCCCGCCGTGCCGCTGTCACCGCTTTCACCTTGTTTTGCAATGAGGATCAAGGCGCCGAGATGCAAACGGATGATTTCTAATTCTTTGTCAGACTCAACAACGTCACGATCTTTGATAAAATCAGCACAGGATGATGAAATTTCCCCGAGCAGTGGATAGCCAAATGTTTTGGACAGCCCTCGCATATCATGGGTCACCGTAAAGGCAGACCTGATCGCCTCATTCCGGATTTCAACATCACCGCCAGCGGTACTTGCTACCTGAAAACTTTCCATTTCCTCCTGAAACAGATCAGCCGCAACCATATTGAAATTCTGGGCGAGCCTTTTAATCTTTTGATCTGCGGCCTCAAGACGCTGATCAAGCTCTTCTTTAGAAATTTCGCTTGCCGCCAGCTTTGCGCCGGGTGCAACGACATTGGCGTCCATAATGAATCCAATCATTAACGGGCATTACATAGACGGCAATACCACCCGAACGGGGTTAAAACGCCGTTAAGAAACCTAGGATGTCGTGCTTATTTGTCTTTTCTGATGAAAACGAAATTTTGTTGCTGCGTTCGGTCGACACGGTTCTGAGAACATTCGGTACCGTCCTGATAAAAACGGATAAATGACATTTTATCGGCCATTTTTATCTGTGCATAAGCGGAATGCATACGGTAACCAACACACTGAGAGTTTTCTGCACACCACTTCTTTGCCGCAGCCGCCGTCACGCGCTGGGACTCTAATAACGGACAATCTGGTATCAAGCTTTCCGGTTTTCCAGCCTGTACCGGTCGAGACGCAACCGAAAATTTTGTTGGCTTCGCCCCCTTTTTCCAGCAGCTAAAGCTACGTTTCTCCCAGCAATCCTCTGTCGCCCAGTTAAATTTAGCACCCCCTCGATGATCACGTACGCTTCGCGCTGACACACAGTTTTTCACTTCACCTGTTTTCCAAGGCATAAAATAACTCATACTCTGAAAAAAATAAGGCGTGGTATCTGACCAAACGAAATAGGCCGCTGGCCGACGCAAGCCGATCCATACCCGCGCCTGAGGATTACTCGCCATCGTTTTGACAGTCTCACCAAGCGAGGCATTAAACGCATCAGAAGCTACTGACACCAGGTTAGTACCGTGGACCGACTGACAATGATCTTCGGCCTCAAACCAGGTTTTCTTGTGATCTACATAGACGATAGATTTAGCCGCCTCTTTCGGACGACCTTGCTCAAATTCAGTCGTCAGCCGTTTCCGAAAGGCTTCCAGTTTTTTCTTAAGTTCTTCGCGTTGGAACTGCTGCATTTCCTCAGCTGTCGGAACAATACCCAAACGCTTTGCAGGCGTATTACCGGGAACAGGCTGCGCTCGCACAGCGGTAACCCATGGCGGCACGACCATCGCCATCAATATAGCTACTGAAACCAACCTCAGAAGCACACCAACCCTCCGACAAGGAATCTCGTTAGGTTAACGCCCCAGCACGCCCGCGTCACGCAAAGTCGCAATCTCGTCTTCAGACATCTCCAGCACGTCGTTCAACACAGCATCTGAATGTTGGCCAAGCGTCGGTGGTGCCCCCTGATATTCCAGCTCTTGCCCGGTATATTTAATCGGGCTGGCTACCTGCGGTACTGAGCCTGCTAACGGATGATCTAGTTCCATCTGCATGCCCCGCGCCTGAACCTGCGGATGGGCGAAAACCTGTTCCATATTATTTAATGGTCCGCACGGTACGCCGACTTTCTCCAGCGCATCAATCCACTCCTGACCGGTCTTTTGCTTCATGAAGTCCTTTATAATCGGAATCAACACGTCACGATTCTCGACCCGCGCAGCATTGGTTGAAAACCGCTCATCCGTGGCAAGTTCAGGCTGGCCAGCGGCTTCCACATACCGTGTGAACTGCCCGTCATTGCCGACCGCGACGATCAAATACATATCGGATGCCTCAAACGCCTCGTACGGTACGATGTTGGGATGCGCATTGCCCATGCGGGTTGGCGCATTGCCGGTCACCAGAAAGTTCATCGCCTGATTGGCCATGGTTGCCGTTGTTACATCCAGCAGCGCCATATCGATATGACACCCCTCGCCCGTCTTTTCGCGATTTGCCAAGGCGCCTAACGCCGCGATATTGGTATAAAGCCCAGTTAAAATATCCGTAAGCGCAACGCCAGCTTTTTGCGGCCCAGCACCCGGCTTGCCATCAGGCTCGCCGGTAACGCTCATCAGCCCACCCATCGCCTGAATTAAAAAATCGTATCCCGCGCGTGTGCTAAACGGTCCTGTCTGACCAAAGCCAGTGATCGAACAATAGATCAGTCCGGGATTAATCTTCTTGAGATCGTCATAGCCCAGCCCATACGCTGCCAGACCGCCGACTTTGTAATTCTCAATCAGGATATCGGATTTGGCGGCGAGCTTTTTAAGAACCGCCTGCCCTTCCGGTTTGGAAATATCCAGCGCTACCGATTTCTTGCCGCGATTGGTCGACAGAAAATAGGCCGACTCCTCGGTCTCGTTCCCCTCAGTGTCTTTGATAAATGGAGGGCCCCAAGTGCGCGTGTCATCACCGGTGCCGGGGCGTTCAATCTTGATCACTTCGGCCCCAAGATCAGCCAGGGTCTGTGCCGCCCAGGGACCGGCAAGAATACGGCTCATATCGAGCACACGAACGTGGGAAAGTGGTTTAGTCATCTTGTTGGTCACTTCGTTGACCGGGCCAGCCTCCCCACCCGGCTACCCAGCGCCAGGACCCTAGTGGGTGGCCGGGTGGGGAGGCTGGCCCAGCTAAATATTAAGTAAACGCCTGAATACCGGTCTGCGCCCGTCCGAGGATCAGGGCATGGATGTCATGTGTTCCCTCATAGGTCACAACGGTCTCCAGATTCATGACATGGCGGATGATGTGATACTCATCAACAATGCCGTTGCCGCCATGCATTTCCCGCGCAGTGCGCGCGATATCGAGCGCTTTGCCAGTGCAATGGCGTTTCATCAGCGAGATCGCTTCCGGTGAGCAATTGCCATCATCCATCAGGCGACCGAGCTGCAAGCAAGACTGTAGCGCAACGGTAATCTCGGTCTGCATGTCGGCGAGCTTCTTCTGCACCAGCTGGTTGGCCGCTAGTGGACGTCCGAACTGCGTCCGTTCCATCGTATAATCACGTGAGCCATGCCAGCAGAATTCGGCAGCACCTAAGACGCCCCAAGCGATGCCATAGCGGGCATTATTCAAACACCCGAACGGGCCACCAAGACCACGCGCACCAGGAAGGCGATTTTCCTCGGGTACAAAGACATCATCCATCACGACTTCGCCTGTCAACGAAGCCCGCAGCGAGAACTTGCCTTCGATCTTAGGCGCGCTCAGCCCCTTCATGCCTTTCTCAAGGATAAACCCGCCGATCACGCCGTCATCGTCCTTAGCCCAAACAACGAACACGTCGGCAATTGGTGCGTTAGAAATCCACATCTTGGCGCCGTTCATCTGATAACCGCCATCAACCGCCTTAGCGCGCGTAACCATGCCACCGGGATCAGAACCATGGTCTGGCTCTGTCAGCCCGAAACAACCGACATATTCACCAGTTGCCAACTTGGGTAGGTACTTCTGGCGCTGTGCCTCTGTGCCATAAGAATAGATCGGCCACATCACCAGGCTGCTCTGCACAGACAAGGTCGAGCGATAGGCAGAATCAACGCGTTCTATCTCGCGGGCTACCAGCCCATAACAAGTATAGTTCACGCCTGCACAGCCATATTCGGGATCAAGCGTCGAGCCGAGCAGACCGAGCTCGCCCATCTCGTTCATAATCTCGCGATCGAAGGTCTCGTTGCGGTTCGCATCGAGAATCCGCGGCATGAGCTTTTCCTGCGCGTATTGTCGCGCGGTGTCGCGCACCAACTTTTCCTCTTCAGTCAGCTGATTTTCAAACAGTAACGGGTCTTCCCAGTTAAACTTGGCCCATTTCTTGAGTTTGGGGCCATCACTGGCGGCTTCAGCGGCTGAGCTGGACATGTCCAATCCTTCAAAACTTAACTATTAAAACGATGGCCCGGATCATACGGAATTGGTGCCGCCAGACAAGAGTTTGCCTGCTTCAGATCACTCCGAATGCGGGCGCGACATCCACATGGCGAGATCAAACGTATTGAGATCGGCAGCGCGCATCATCTCCGCGATGGCGACCACGCTGTCAGTTGCCGTGACAACATCTTCGGGCCGGAACGGCGGAAAGTAATCATCCTCCTCCGTCAGCTTACGGCAATAGAGCTTGGCGCCAGCGGTCAGGAGTTTCTGCACGGTTTCCGCCGGAATATTCTCGGTATCACCTTGGGTTAGCGCCTTTATCGCCGCCTCAAACGCTACATTCGCAGACTCGACGATGTCATCAGGTGACGACATAGACTTCCCCGTCTTTGACCTTCACGTCGAACGGACGCAGCCGTGCGTTCTTGTAACCTGGGTGCACACCCGTCTTGAGGTTAAACTCATAGCCATGCCACGGGCACACGATATGAACTTCATCCTCTGACCAGGCCAGCCCCTGGCTGGTCTTGTCGTCGGCAATCATTTCAACCACGCGGTTCAGGATACGTCCCTGACAAACCGGGCCGCCCTGATGAACGCACTTGTTTTCATAGGCATAAAACCCGCCATCGACAAAAAACACCCCGATCTCCAGGTCACCATGGGCGATTACCTTGCGACCGCGATCTTCAAACTCGTCTTCGCGGCCCACATACAACTCAGTCATTTCTTTCTCCCTTACGCCGTCTTGGGTTTCTTGGTGTCGATATCAAACAACCGAACGGCATTCTCTCCCAGTATATTACGCTTTGCCTTCTCATCGAGAAAGGGCAGGTCATAAATTGTGCTCGGCGGATTAAAATCCCAGTGCGGCCAATCTGAGGCATAAAGCAGCTGGGTTTCGGCATTCACCGCCTTAAAGGTTTCTTCGGTTAGCGCCATGTTCGACGTCTCAATCGGCTGACAGGTGTAATACATGTCGGCCATGTATTCGCTCGGCAGTTTTTTGAGCAATGGCGCTTCTGAAGGGCGCATCAGATATTCCGAATCAAGACGCTGCATCAGGAAGGCCAGCCAGGCGAGCCCGGATTCAATCCAGATCACGTCAAGTTTGGGGAAACGCTCTTGCATGCCGTGAATGATCCAGTTTGTCATGTGCACGATATTGCATAAGACAAACGAGATGGCATGCATCGAGATAAACAGATCGAGCTGTTTCATCCAGTCATCACCCCAGGTAAGACCGGCGTGAAACGCCAACGGCAAGCCGCGCTCTTCAAGCTCGCGATAGATCGGGATGAACTGGTTATGATGCACCGGCTTAAAGCGCACCGATGTGATCATGAAACCAGAGACATTCGGATTGTCGCCGAACTCCTTAATCATCTTCATGCACATATCGGGTTCGGAAATCGGCAGATAGAGCAGCGTCTTCACCCGTTCATCGACTGGCAGGATGCGTTCGCAAACCCACCGGTTATACGCCAGTGCCAGCTGCGCCTCGACGCGCGGTTGCGGATGGGTACCCAATTGCAGCAGGTTACCAGGGAATAGAATTTGGTGATCCAGCCCCATGGCATCCATCGAGCGGCGGATCAGTGTAACATCGCGGTGATGCACGCTATCATCAACCGCTTCGCCAATATGTGTCTGATGTGGTATACGGCCGCCAGCATCCTGATAGCGCAAGCCGGGCATATGATTGGATAGGCCTGGCGCACCACCAGTACGGGCCTGAAACTCATTCGCGTAATGTTTCAGGATCGGATCATCGAGATATTCAACAACCTCGCGCCACGAACTCATCTCCGAGTGATGGGCATCGACATCGACAATGGTCCAGTCGTTAAAGCCTTTTTCTTTCTGGTATCGGGTCTCCCGAGCCAGAATATCGCGCGTATTAGTCTTGGTATCTATTTCCTGCGGCAGTTCCCGCGTTTGCTCCACTCCACTATCCATAGTGTGCCTCCGGATAAATCAGCCATTCAATTGGCCGTGTGCATTGGAATTATGATAAACCAATCGGCGTCATGGACAAACTGCGATTAAAGACAGGGTTTTAAGGAATGTCAGAACAACAAATCGAAGCCAATCGGCTGCTGGTTAACCGATTTTATCACGAGTTTTGGAACGAACGGGATTTCGAAATTGCTGAATAAATACTGACATCAGACTTCACGTTTCACGGTGCGCTCGGCAGCCAGATGAAAGGTCTTGAAGGATTAACGGCCTATATCCGAAAGATGCACGATATCTTTCCCGATTTCCAAAGTTCAGTCGAGGAAATGGTCGCGGAAGAGCAGAAAGTCGCGGCCTGCGTCACCTATCGCGGAACCCATGAAGGGGAAATCTTCGGCATCGAACCGGAGGGCCAGGTTGTGCAGTTTGTCGGCATGGGTATTTTCATTTTTCGGGGCGATCAGATCAGCCACGGCTGGGAGCTTGGCGACCGGCTATCGCTCATCCAGCAGCTCAATGAGCCGGAGCACGACGACAGCATCCTCGATATGGATAGCCCCCCTTCGGGTAGGGGCGGATCATTCATTCCCGGAATGGAAGAATAGACTTCAAGGCTATTTGTCACCCCAAACCACACTCAACTGTCATCCCGCACCTAATGCGGGATCCATTGGGACTAATTCAAATATGGACCCCGGATTAAATCCAGGGCGACGGGAAGGTTAAGCTACGCTTCCCGGCGACGGCGTATCGCGGCAATGCCCGCGAGACCAAACCCGAAGACAATGAGTGCTCCCGGTTCAGGGACCGGACCGCCCCCGCCACTATCCAGAGTAAGGGTCTCGACTGAGGCGAACATCTGACTTCCATTATCAAAGGAAATTGTAATTCCGTCGAAATTTGATACGAGAGCTGTAGAGTCAAAATCGGCCAAATCCAACGAAAGAGGTGGCGCGCTGTTTGCAAAAACTGCATTGCTTGAATCGGTCAATTGAAGCTGAAATTCGGATGCGGCAACGCCGCCAACGGTCGTACTGTTCACACTTGGCGCATGAAACCGGATGCGATCAAATCCTGATGGAAGTGTGTTGTGAGTGACGTAAAACCGCGGATCAAAGACAAGCCCCGCGTCTCCTATATTTGCGCTTCCAGTGTACCCACCAACCGTAAAATTTATCGAGGAACCCGAGTCTATTCCTGTGTAATTGGCGGTCGAAGTTCCGGTACCGCTGCCGCTTGACGTTTGGGAAGCCGTTGTGTCGTAGCTAAATGACCCCGTAATAGCTTGTCCGACGGAAAGCGTTGGTAATCCTCCACCGCCACCTCCAATGTTTTTTATGCTACCCGTCCAGTTATAAGTAATTACCGCAGCCGATGCCCCAGATCCGAGCAAAAACGTAGCCCCAACTATAGCCGCGCCAATAGACGCTCTCACCAAAATATTTCGCATTCCGTTCCCCAACGTTAGCGTTCAACCCATACACTTTATAGGCATGGTAGCAAAAATCCATAACATTGCTACCTGTTAAGAAAAATAGACTATATGGCCGAGTAGGACTTCACCCCACATTCCGATGAGAAACGCCGATACAAAATTCGATATCGCGTCGCCAATAGACACACCCCTCGTCGGCTCATAAACTTACGCCAACAGATTTCGCCGAACGGGAGGCTTCTATGATCGAGACCAAAGGCGTATGCCATTTCACCATCGCGGTGACCGACACCAGAAAGAGCACCGAATTTTATACCGATGTATTGGGGCTCAAGCTGCTGAATGCCAACCATGATCGTGGCATGGTGTTTCTCGACTCTGCCGGGGACTGCATCGTCCTAATGAAGACCGACACGACAATTGCGCCGGTGCGGCAGCGTGATGCGCACCATGCCTTCCACGTCGATGCAGACAAGTATGAAGATTGTGTCCAGGAGCTAAAGGACAAGGGCATCGAGATATTGCTCGAAGATGAGCGCAAGGAACGCGCCGTCGTCACCGGCCGCAGCGTCTATATCCCTGACCCGGACGGCAATGTGATCGAACTGGTCGATATGTATGCCTATTCGGGCGACACTAAGTAAACGAAATTAGCCAAGAACCTCGGTAACCAGCTTGGTAGAGTCAGGATCACGATAGGCATCCTGCACCGCTTTCAGTTCTGCCAACCCCACAGGATCGAGATCAAACGCTGGTTCCTTATTGAGAACCCAGTGACCCGGGCTGTTTTCACCAGCAATCAAAACCCCCGTATCAGGACCTGAAAGAGGTTTCGCTTCGGCGGGAACGCAAGCGAAGGAAATTCCAAGGCGTCGACTATCCGTCATGTTGGGGGCCGAGCCATGCACCAGCAATTCGTGATGGATTGAAAACTGGCCCGCGGTCAGCGGCATGTCGACGGCAACACTCTCGTCAACTTCGGGCACGCTTTGGCCACGCGACAAAATATTGTCTTCGTCATAACGTTCTTCGTGCTGAATAACCGCACGATGGCTGCCCGGAATACAACGGATATTGCCCTTTTCCGGTGTTGAGTCCGTCAGGCCAATCCACGCAGTCGCGCCGGTGTTACGATCAAACGGGTTATAAGCGCCATCCTGATGCCAAGAGACAAACGTGTCGGTGCCAGACCGTTTTGACCAAACGCCAGACAAAAACAGCACAACGTTCGGTCCAATCGCGTCCTGCAAAGCGCCAGCAATCTGAGGGTGGCGCGCCAGATCAATCATCCATTTAAACGCCAACACAGCGCGCACACGAATGTTAACGCTGACATCCTCATTATGAGCCCGCTCGTAATCTTCAATGATCCGAAAATAGTGGGTGGCTTCTTCCGCCGAGATACAATCAAGCGGTGAAACAAACCCGTCCTGTTGATACGCCTTTAGCTGGGCATCGGTCAGAACTCTCGGCATGGTAGGCTCCTAATTTTTCAGGCCCGAAACTACCAAATACCACACCTTTGGCAAAGCAGTGCTGCCGAAAAGCGAGGTCGGTTTTATTTTGTCAGGCCGGAAATACGGAGCTGCCGCAATACAAGCGTGAACCCTGTACCGAATAGAATAAACAGAATTGAATTTGGTACTGGAACCTGGTCGGCAGCGGCAGTTAGGCGAAGAGCTTCTCTTCCTCCGCCAAAATCTACAATCGATGTTTCCCAATGCAGACCGAGCGCCAGCGCAGCACCTGAAAAATCAAACAAAAGACTGGTGATACTGGCCCCTGAAATATCATCCGCAACGAGGACGTCAAAACTGTCGCCGTCGCTAGCTGTAAACGCCCCAAAATAGTCGATATCGAATATTGTTCCCGCGGCAAGTGACAAATTACCCTCAACGACGCCGGTTGTTGCAGGATCATCTGCAACATCCAGCCGGTCATAACCAGTGTCGACAACAAGACCTCCAAGTTCGAGGATCATCGTCGATCCGCCCAATAAATCAACATTCCCCAATACTTGCATCAATCCCGGAGAATTGCCGGGACCCAGTGTTCCACCGCCCAATGTATCGTCGCCGACCGTTATATTACCCCGAATAGTCCCGCCGCCGCCGGTGATTTTTCCTTGTCCGGCGACCAGAATATTTCCCGCTGTTACTAGACCACCGTCGGCAACATTCAGCGTGCCATTCCCTCCAAGGCCCGAGATAGTACTCCCCGACGGTAGGCTAACATTGAGACCGATGGTTACTTGGTTCGCATTCCACGTTGACCCTGAATCGGTCACATTGACTGTGCCATCGCCTCCTGCTTTGCGGCCTATCGCAGCAACATTCTGGGTGGCGCTATCAACAAGACCACCATTGGTTATGTTGAGTACTCCGGTACCATCACGCCCGATCTGTATATTGCCAGCACTGGAATTTGAGTTGGAAAATACCAATGATGATCCAACGCCATCGACATTTACGGTGCCGTCGCCTGTCCCGTCAGGGTTACTTCGATTGCCGCCGATAACCATACCACCGCTAAGTCCACCATTGACTGGTGCTCCCGGTGCTACAGTCATTTGCCCGCCGCTATTTATATTTATTGAACCCGTGCCGTTTGCCCCGACCGTTGCGACCGCACCATCAAATTCACCGACTGTAGTGGATTCATTTGTTCCCGAAGCAGTCAGAGCGCTTCCACTTCCGGATATGTTTATTGTTCCCGAACTGCCTGAAACACCGCCAACAATGAATTGTGTCGCCGCATAGCTAGCGCCGGTATTCACATTTAATGTGCCGGTTCCACCGCTTTCACCGACGCGTGTCTCACTTGATTTGCCAACGTGGTGATTATCAACAGCAGCACCGTTTTGGACGGTCATTGTTCCGTGTCCACCAGCACGACCAACCCGAACCAAATCTTCAACATTAAGCACCGTCGTATTGCCATCAATAGTCGCTCGACCTCTGGCGCCATCACGACCAACGCTGATCTGTGCAACACCGCTTACGGACTTGATGTCCATAACTGTTCCACCTTCAAGCAACAGTGTGCTCTCTGGCGCCAGGGCAGGATCTGGATTGGCCACAGTATCTGTGCGACGTCCAACACTGACAGTGGCATTTCCGCCACCCGTCGCTTCGACCAACACAACCGAGTCCGTCGCTGTCACAGTGCCAACCGCGGTCGACGTAGCGGTATCTCCGATATTGAAAACGGCTGAATCCGCTGTCGCTGCCGCGCCGCTTCCGGGGCCAAGCGCTCTTATCCGTAGCTCCGAATTATTGAGATCGAGAACGCCTGGACCTGTTCTGCCAACTCCCAAATAAGCGTCGGCGTTGTTCGACGTGATCGTCATAAACCCCTGAGTTTCGACACCTGCGGTTAGCGGATCATCACCTATGACGACCGTTCCCAATGCAGAATTGGAAACACCATCCGCCGAACGACTGATATGGACAAATGCGTTGTCGAGCCCCGGGACGGTCGCAGTTGAAAATACCGTCGCTCCATTGTTTATGACTAGACGGCCAGTATGACTCTGGGTCCCGACGGTCACACCAGCAGTAAGTTGATTCACATCAAAGAAATTTATGATCGTTCCAGAACCGGAAACCAGCACTTCACCATCACTACCGGCACCGATTTCCCCCAAGCTCAACACATTCTGTGTCGCGCCACTGACTGAGCCCACAATGTTGGAAACCCCACCCGTAGTCGTAACTTGCGCTGATAGTTGCGTCGCAAGGACAGACCCAGCGACAAACACCGCAAACGCAAACCGCCTTCTAAGTGAATGTCCCATCGCCATACCGAAGCGCCTACAAATGAGTTACAACAGTGGATCGGATAATCCACCTCCGTCATCACAATTACGTCTTTTAATTGTATTAGTAGTCGTCGACAAAATCGAGATAAAAAGTGCGAACAAACTGCATTACGTTGGCCCTAACCCTGCTTCACACCGAGTACCGCGTTTTCGTCAATCCGCGACCAGAAAATTCGGATATTGTTTGCGTCAGTATATTCGTCAACGGCTTTGCGAGATCCTTTCCAGCGATAATAGTCATCGATCAGGATCAATCCGCCCGGCTGAAGCAACGGAAATAGATACTCCATCTCAGCCTTTGTTGACTCATACCAATCGGTATCAAGTCGCAAGAGCGCAATCTGTTCGGGAGTGTTGGTTGGCAATGTTTCCTGAACCTTGCCTTTAATAAATTCAAGATTCTTTTCCGGATAGCCGGTGGTCAAAACATTGGTACGAACATCATCGATACCGAATTTGATCCAACCCGTTTTCGCATCATGTTTCTTATTGTAAAGCTTCATTGCCGGCGTATCGAAACGGCCCATATCATGCTCAGTCGGCTCCGGCATGCCTTCAAAGGTATCGAACAACCAAATCCGCCGATCTGTTATGCCAAGGTCCTGCAAAACAATGGCCATTGCCATGACACTGCCACCAGCCGCGACACCACATTCAACGAAATCGCCATCAATTGCGCTGGCATGGATATATCGAACAGCCCCTTCGAGTGCCGCGACGCGCTCCTTTGACGTCATGGTGCAAGTCGAGATCTGGCGCCATAGGTTTTTGGTAAAATCCGAGAAGTCTTCCGGCCATTCGGGGGGCAATTCACGGACACCTTGCGGTGCCAGTAACTTGCGATAACCCTTGCCTATTTCGCGGGACACCTTTTTGCTCAGGTTACCAAATGTCATTACGGGTCTCCGCTCGGCTCGGGACCGCGTTGCAATGACACGACAAAGCAGCCCAGCAAGATCATCGCAAACATCAACCAGCTCTGCCACAGTCCAAAACTGATATTGTAGATCAAACAGATACTACAAAATGTTGCGGCAATCATCGCCCGTCCTTGATTTTCTCCACTAAGTTTCTCGAAACGACGTACAATAAGAAAAACGGTCCCAAGAAGAAGCAACGCACCGAACAATCCGAGTTCCAACCAAATTTGAATGGCTGCGTTATGCGGATGTAGCGGCAATTTTCCGCCGATATTAAGGACATCGAGTCGATCATTGGGCTGTTTGCAGACGATCGTAATGGCCTTTTCTGCACCGCCCGGAATAGATCTCGATGAATCCATCCCCCAACCCAAGATAGGCTTCTCAAGTATTCTGCTCGTACTAAATTGATAAATCATTATCCGGTGGTAAGCGGAATCCATGAAATCATGTAGCTGACATTGCTGCTGCACGCTGAGTGATGCTTTGAAAAATGCCGGGAACGTCAATGCAATCAGCAAGGGTAACAAAACCACCGGCCAGAAAAGTTTTTGTTGCCACCGAATAAGGCCAAAGATTAGGGCACCGAGGATAACCGCCAGCTTGGCCGCCTCCATATACAAACCAAATATCATCCCGATACAAATCAGGACAAAGGGAATCGCATGCATGGGGCGCGTATAACGGAACAGGCCGACCGCCAACGGAAACAGAAGACAGGCTGTTATCGCCGTGCCCCGGCTATACATATTCGGATTAAACTCATATGACTTGTAGAGACTTGAGACACCTCCCGACAAAGACACATCCAGCAGGACAATAGGAAAAGCAACCAGAAAGCCGATTGCTGTACTCAAGACTATTTTCCGTCTTTCATCTTCCGTTGCCTGACGGATGATCAATCCCGCAAGTATCGCGGTACAGAAATAGCCAGAAAACTTTAAAGCGGTGGAAATTGTATCGGAGGGGATTAGCGCCCATGTCGCAGAGAGCGCTCCAAAAGCAGGTAACACAAAATAAGGGAGATATTTGCCAAGAGAAACGGCACCATCCATTCGGAATATCGTCACCAATCGTGGGACATTCGCTAAAACGAGCAACAGGATTGGTATCCACAGAGCGTATACCGAAAAATATGCCAACGGGCCGACAAGCCCAAAGACATGGGTCCAATAATTTTTAATAACTTCCGGCATCAACCTATTTCAATACTCAAACTGTTCTAACACCTCTCCAAGAGGCAAGACGAGACTTGTAACCCCTTTTCAACCCGCCGGTTGCCCGGAGAGTGCCTCAGAATTGTAGGCCAAGCAATCACAAGACGATTCGAGCTTCTCTGCGCAGTTTCAGGGCATTGGACAGAGGCAATTGCGTATGAAATTATGCCCGCAATTTTCGAAAACTCGGGGAATAAAAATGTCCGCGGAGAAAGAACTTGAAGGATTGGCTGCCATCGTCACCGGTAGCACGGGTAACATTGGTCGCAACATCGCCATCTCCTTGGCCAAGGCCGGAGCGGGCGTTGTAATCAATGGAAGAACATCGGGAGAGGTCGCCGCAGAAGTCGTGAAGGAGGTCGAAGATGCCGGCGGCAAAGCCATCATTTGCCTCGCTGATGTGACCAATGAAGAACAAGTGCAGGGTATGATCGACGCTGCGGTCCAGGAATTCGGCAGGCTCGACCTTCTGGTCAATAATGTTGGCCCGGCGTCAAGCGGCGCGGTAACCGATATTACATATGACGAGTGGCGTCATTACATGGCGACCAAGCTGGATAGTGCATTTTTGTGTATCAAAGCCTCAATCCCTCATCTCGCCAAAAATGGTCGCGGTGCGATTATCAATATCGGTGCATCCTCAGCCCATACCGGAAACCCCAATCGATCAGTCGATGTCGCCGCCAAGATGGGACTCGCCGGGCTGACGGGTGCCCTCGCAGTGGAACTCGCCGATCAAAACATTACAGTGAACTGTGTTGCTCCCGGTCGAATTCAACGCCCCGGTGCAATCTCTGCACATTTTCAGGCAAAACCCATTCCAGCAGGTCGAGAAGGCACGCCGGAAGAGTTCGCCGAAACAGTGCGTTTCCTCTGTGGACCGAATTCCCGTTACACCACCGGACAGACTCTACACGTCAATGGTGGCTGGTACGTGTCCATTAACTAGTCATGTCAAATGAAGAAGAAGCGGTCACTCAGGCTCAGGGCGTTCTGCAAGCCCATTTCTCGGCTTTAAACGTCGCCGATGAAAAGGCGCTCGCGGCAACGCTGCATTTTCCGCACTACCGACTGTCGAGCGGCAAGATGAAGGTTTGGGAGAGCCCGGAGTCTTACCTCTCGGATTTTCATGCGCGCGCCGGTGATGGCTGGCACCATAGCGATCTGGATTCAATAGATGTCTTCGCGGCGGAGCCCGAAAAGGTTCATCTCGACGTGCGATTTACGCGTTATCGTGAGGACAATTCCTCGATGGGCCAGTTTCGGTCCCTATGGGTCATCGCCAAGCTCAACAACGTTTGGGCCGCTCAGCTGCGCTCATCCTTCGCACCCTAAGCAGGCGCAATCCAGGTCGTTAGAACTGACGGCATATTATCCATAATGCAGTCCCAACTTTCACCGTGATCATCGGAGCGATACATCGCGCCGGTGCCACGGGCATCAGGAGCCATGCCAAAACCACGGGCGCCATCCCCCATGCCACAAAATAAAGTTTCTGATTTTTCCGGATGCTGAATAAACGTCCAGGGCATATAGGGCATGTCGATTGGCAAGTTCGCAGAATTACGCCAGTTCGCCCCTTCATCATCGCTAATCAGAATATGACCATGCGGCGTCATTTTCTCACGCACCCAATAGCCGGGTGACCCTCTGCCGCCGCCAAGTACCATACGCGGCTTACCAAAAGGTCCATCACAGAACAGCCATTCATGCGAATAGCTATAATATTCCGTAAAACCATAGGGCATGCCTTCCTCGACCCGGTGCCACATTTTGCCACCGTCATCAGTGCGGAAGAAACCACGCGCCGACGAAACGTAAAATTGGTCAAAATCCCCCGGTCGATTTTCGATAATATGCATATCGAGATAATCAATCCCGCGGCTGACATCTTCCCAGTTCACGCCACCATCAAGACTACGAACGACCCCGCCATGCTCAAGCAATACATAGATCAGATCGCGTCGGTCTGGATGGATATAGATATGGCGGACATGCGGCGGCACCTTCCCGGCGTAGGTCGGAGGCACCGTCCACTGATCCTGAACTGATTGTGGAAGCGCCAAAAAACTGTCAACGGTCGTAAACGTCCGACCATTGTCTTCGCTGCGGTACAAGCAAACCGGTCCGCTACCGGCATAGACAACCTTTTCGTCATGCGGATCGATTGTGAATGTTCGGACATCACCCTCAAGAATCTTCGTCCAGTTGAGCCCGCCATCTTCGGAGCGATAACCACCATCAAAGGCTACAGCGGCAAACAAAACGTCAGGCGTTTCCTTGCACCCGACGATGTATTCGAGCGTGACATCAGGGAAACTCTGACCAAGTTCTTTGAAACCAGCACCATTGCCCTGCAGGACCGTAAGGCCACTATTGCAGGCGATGTAGTATCTAAGACTATCTGACATTCTATCCTCCTTGATTACAGCGCGTTAGCCGGGCGCCGTAGCGTCCGCCACATATGTGCAGCCGGGCTACTATCATTGCCGAGCCCTTCTTCGGGATGTTTGAAGTGTCGTCCGATAATGTCTTCGAACTGATCAATTGATACCAGCGTATCAGGATCAAAGGCATAGAGATCGTTAAGGCAGATTTGCCGCGCTGACATGTACCACTTGTGGTTTCGCGCATAGTCGTAATCGCGCTGGATATAGGGCTCTACCCGATAATCAGCCCCGAACCGTTTGGCGTAGGCTTCAGGATACTCATAGCCTACAGACTCATCTGGAAAAAACCGCAACGCCTGGTGCATACGGATTGCCCAAGACACTTCTTCATCAACATAGGGCTCCAGCATCTGGGCACCCCAATAGCCATGGTCGGGGCGGAAAAAGGCAATCACCGAAACATCATGCAACAAACAAGCCAGTACCATTTTCTCTGGCAGGCCGTTCTTTTGCGCCAATGCCGCACTTTGCAACAAATGTTGTTTCGACGGACCAAACCGCAGCTTGAAGAAATCGGTAATGGTCGGTTTTTCCGGCATCGCGGGCAGCCGGTGGTCTTCCCCCATCAAGGATGGTTTGAGCGGCCCAAGGTTGAACTTGGCTTCTTCATTCGACCATTCCCCATCCGCGAGCTTGTTGATCGCTGAACGATAGATCATGAAATCACCAAGCTCCCGCATTCGCTGAAACTCGTCTTCTTCTGCTAGTTCTGACGGCCCTTTTGCATCATCCATCGGCATGGTCCCTGCTAATAAGAATTTAGAAAAAGTTTAGCGGAGACGTCAGGAGGCGCATAGCACCTATATGTGTTCCAGCAAGTGATGATTTCACGGCAACGCCGCTATTTTTATGATAAATAATCGGTACTACCTCTGCGAAAATAAGAGACAAAGCGTGACTGACTGGACCTCAATAACTCAAATCTTGATGGCAGAGCCAACTTTTAGAGATGTGCCGCGAAGCGATCTTGCGCGATTTCTTTCCCATGTCGAAGAAATTGAACTAAACGACGGTGAAGTTCTCCTGAAGCAAGACGCCGACGCAAATCATAGCTATCTGATTGTTAGTGGGCAATTTACTGTGGCTGGTTCCGGCAATAACCAAGCCCAAAAGGCCACGGGTTTCCTCGGCGAAGAGACAGTCCTCGGTCTCAAAACTTATCTGGCGACGGCGACCGCTATCGGAGAGACTCAACTTCTCAAGTTTCCGAAGGAAGCGCTCCTCGAGCTTGCGAAGCATGGACCTATAAAAGAACAGCTTGTCGACTCCTACGGCAATCGATTTAGGGATCCAGCAACAGACAATCAGAATACTTCAAAACGATTTGTTGCCCGGGTGCCGGAACCGTACCCACTCCGCATCACAATTGGCTGGGCATTGGCAGTCCTCGTCCCTGCAGGATTACTGTGGTGGCTTGGCACCAATGAAATCTTGCCCAACCAACATGCGATGCACTTGACCGTCGTCATCTCAATAGCGGTAATCATGTGGGTGTTCCGTCTGATGCCGGATTTTATTCCGGCATTGTTCACGCTTTTTTGCATTATTGTTCTGGGTATCGCACCGCCAAGTGTCGCGCTGGGTGGGTTCGCGTCCAATGCCTTCTGCATGGCCTTAAGCATCTTCGGCCTTAGCATTGTAATTTCGGTTTCGGGTCTCAGCTACCGACTGCTTCTGTGGTTATTGCGGGTCGGGCCTCCTGGCAAGGTTTGGTATAATTTTTGCCTGTTCATCACGGGGCTGGCGCTGACCCCTGTCGTGCCAACAACCAATGGCCGCGTCGCCATTCTAGCGCCATTTACCAATGACATGCTCGAAGCTATGGGCCGCACTGCGGCGGCAAAGGAAGGCCCGCGACTGACAGCAAGTGTTATGGGTGGCGCCAGTCTGCTATCCGCAATTTTCTTGAGCAGTAAATCGATAAACTTCCTCGTGTTCGGACTATTACCGGTACAGGAACAAGCGCGTTATCACTGGCTGCATTGGCTTCACGCCGCCGTTCTCTGTGGATTGGTTCTTCTGTCACTGTACCTGCTCGCAACCTGGTTGTTATTTCGAAACGACAGCAAACCGGCAATCTCAAAAGCAATCGTAACCAACCAGTCCAAACTGCTCGGCCCCATGAGACCCGCCGAATGGGCGGCTGTATTCGGATTAGTCATCCTGTTGATGAGCTTTTTCACCGCTGAGATTCATCACATCGATATCCCCTGGGTTGCCCTCGCAATATTATTCGCGATGTTGATGTTTCAGTTCTTGTCAGCAAAGGATTTCCAATCACGAATAGATTGGGCCTTCCTCATTTATCTCGCCTGTCTCATCGGCCTAGGCACTGCAATGACCTACACTGGTCTTAACGCCTGGCTGGCGCAAAACCTGTCATGGCTTCAGCTTTTGATGCGTGATGATTTTCCGCAATTCGTTGCCATGCTCGCCGCCGCGATCTTTGCCGTCCGCCTCGCGCTACCAATCAACGCGACCGTGGTTATCTTTGCCACACTTCTAATACCAACCGCCGTGGTTTCCGGCGCAAATCCGTGGCTCGTCGGATTTATCATTTTGCTTTTATCAGAAAGTTTCATCTGGCCTTATCAGGCATCTTACTACGCACAGTTTCGTTCCATGGCATTGCCGGAAGCCGGTGTGGATGACCCAAAACTCGTCATCCTGCATTTTCTTGAATTCCCTATGAAACTGATTGCGATTTACGCTTCATTTCCTTACTGGCACTCTCTGGGCATCATCTGAGCGAGATGGCATGAGACAAAAAATCACAATTTTCTGTATGGCGGTATTTTTTGGTTCGCTTGTCGTCGCCGTCTTATCAATAAATTTCAAACGCCCCAGCGTTTTGGTTCTCCACAGCTATGACTCGTCCTATACCTGGACACGCGAAGTCAATGTCGGCCTCAAGCGAGAATTGGAAAAGGATCGCTGGATATTGGTCCGGTATCACTACATGGACACCAAAAGAAATTCCGGAAAAGATTCTTTGCGCCGGGCCGGGATCGCAGCCCGCGATCTTATTCGAGACAAACGGCCAGATATCATTATCGCGATTGATGATTACGCTCAGAGTTTAGTCGCCTCGACATTTGTAAATGATCCTGACATTCAAATTGTGTTCGCCGGCGTAAATGGCAGCGCCGAACCCTATGGCTATATTGGCGCCAAGAATGTCACTGGTATCTATGAGCGAAAACCGATTGCTGCACTCAAAGAAATCCTGATGATCCTGGCACCCGGCGCCACAGAACACACCCATACCGGCCACACTGTCAGCGCAACATTTATCGCGGATAAGAGTCTATCTTCGATGAAGGATAGCGAATTGATGACCAAACATGACTGGTCTCCGATTACATTCGAGAAGCCACGCCATGTTTCTGATTTCGAGAGCTGGAAAAAAGCAATTCTTGCAGCCGAAAAACGAAGTGATTTCGTTCTGCCTGGTGGTTATCGAAAACTAAAGAGACGCCCGGACTCTGGCCCCAACGAAAAATTCGTTCCACCAAAAGAAGTCATGAATTGGACAGAGAACAATTCACCCGTGCCCGTTATTGGAACGAGCATTTTCCATAGCGAAGAAGGCGCGATGGTGTCGGTTGGCGTCTCACCCTACGAACAAGGCGGGGTTGCTGCTAAGATGGCTCAGAGAATAATCCAGGAAAATCTTAAGGCCGGCCAAATACCAATACAAACCTCAAACCTATACATTGTATCCTATAAGCGCTCCGCACTTGAACGGCGCAAACTAAAGATACCCAAGATATTTGAAGCGTTTGCGCGGGCCACCAACAATCATTTTGATTGACGATAGATAACGTCATTCCGCCTGCTATTCTGGTCAGGCAGCAGCCAGAAGAGGACTGTTTTCTTTCTCCAATATCTTGCGCACCGCCGGACGATCAATCATGCGGTCCTTGAACGAAGTAAAGCTCTTAAGGTTTTCCATCGGCATGTTGATGCGCTTACCCCAGCCGTAAAAAACCAGCGCATAACCGTCGAGGAAAGTGTACTGATCTCCCATCATCCATTGCTGGTCCGACAAGCGACGATCAATTTCTTCCATCGCGGCCCAGTAGGTCGCACGCGCCGCGTCTTCAATGGCTTTCTCTGCGTCATCCCCAAGGCTGGTTTCACCACCGGGGCGCTCTGGATGCAGCGCCAACGCAAAGGCCGGGTGCACGACACTGGTCAACCAGCCTGCCGTTTCGACACAACGTGCTAACTCAGCAGAGTCGGCAGGCGCCATATTGGCATCCGGAAAGGCGCGACAGATATAAGGCAAGATCGCGACGTTCTGGGTAATGATCTCGCCACCGACATCCAGCGCCGGAACCTTTCCGTGCGGATTGATCTTGCGGTACGCCTCGCCGCGCTGCTCACCTTTGCCGAGCGCTATCGCGATAGTTTCATACTCCGCGCCGCATTCTTCCAATAGGATGTGTGCCGCCATCGAGCATGTGCCCGGGCAAAAATAGAGACTGTACATTTTAATTCCTTAATCGAGAGGTTCGCCGAGCGTCGTGCAGCGGCGTAGCATTCTGGTCTGTTCTTGCGGCCAATCGGTGCGTGCATGCAGGCAAGCGAGATTATCCCACATCATCAGATCTCCGGGTTGCCAGACATGTTCATAATAATTGCCGGAATCTTCCGTGAGATCGAAAAGTTCCGCGAGAATTTCTTCACTTTCGTCGCGATCAATCCCTTCAATCCACATCGTATTCAATCGCGAGACATAGAGCGCTTTGCGTTTAGAGCCTGGATTGGTGACAAACAACGGTTGGCTGAAATGAAAAATATTGTCGAGATCGATATTTAAATCCAAGCGTTCGACATTGCGATAGTCATAGCCCTGCATCACCCGCGCATCGGCGAAACGTTCTTTAACCTCCGGACGCAAGTTGTTATAGGCACCATAAAGGCTGGCGAATTTGGTGTGACCGCCCTCCGACGGAATTTCGATTCCGTAGAGGAAAGACGTCCGATGCGGCCGCTCGTGATAGCATTTGTCAGAATGGAACCACATTTCACCATGGCCAAGCCCGCCAACAGGGTTGCCATCCTCGTCTTTCTTGTCTGTGACCATCATCAGATTGGTCCAGTCCGGCGCGGCACCTACTTCAGCAACATTCGCGCCTTCTTTCGGCTTATGGCGCTCAGCGATGGGGCCAAAATGGCTGGCAAAACGCAATTGTTCATCACCCGTGATGTCCTGCCCCCGGAACAACAAAATGCCATGGTCGTGCCAAGCATCGCGAATGGCTTCGACGGTCGCTGTATCCAGCTCCTGGCTAAGGTCAACGCCACTTACCTCTGCACCAATAACCGGATGGATTGGTGTGATGGTAATATTGGTGTCTTGGCTAAGTTGCGTTGCCATATTCAGAAACCTCCGCAGAAAACTGCAATACCCCCAATGGGCTTACATGCATTCTACGTGATTTTTGCTTGTCGCGTAAATGGATCGAATATGGCGTCCAGTTTCTCGTTAAACACCCATCGCGCCGAGGACCGCGCCCTGCAAAAGAAGCACACCAAGCCAGTGGCCACCGTCGATAAGATAAAGCCCAATTTTGGCGCGCTGCCAGGCGTAATTCATCGCAATTGTGGTCATTGAAAAGCCGAGCCAGACGAAAAAACCGGTAATCAGTCCGCCTTCCACGGTCACCATCTTGGCACCCAAATGCCCCAGAATACCGGCGAGGAAAAACGCGACAAATAACTGACAGATGATCGTAATGATCATTGGCTTCGCCATGCCGCCCGCCTTGAGTTCCTCTTCGGGACGTCCTGTCGCCACAACCCACGCTTTGGCAAGTATCGAATACCATGCGAACCCAAAGAAAAACGATGCCAGCGCCGCTGCAACAACGGCGAGATAATTCATCCCTGCAAATTCCATAAAAACCTCCCGAAGAATTTCTTTAAACCCAGCATCAGAATTTTGGGCCCAAAGGTCAATGTCGGTTTTGCGGAACATTTCCGCCCTTAACTCTCGATCAGATTGCCAAAAGTTTGTACAGCTCCAACCCGGTGGGATATCGACATGCGTACGGCCCTCAAACCGATTTTCAGTCCCCCGGGAAGGCCTGCTCTTGTGAAGCCACCAACGTTTTCCAGGCAAATTCTTGGAGTCAGGCGAATAGTAAACGCGGGGATAAAATCTCCCTGGTTCGGTACGATGCAACGCGTCAATCGACAAACAATCAAATTGCCACACCGCATAATACGCTTCACAACCACCGGGAAATTTCGCGCAGTTTTCCGAGGTAACCTCTACTGATGGATCCGGGGCTCTAAGTTTTTCGTACTCCGCTGATGTTTGGGCAGCCAAACAACCAGCAAAGATCCATCCACCGCTCCAAACGGCCAGACACGCTAAAATTTGACGCATCACCTTTTTCCACGAATTTCTATCAACAATTTAGATATAAATTTCTGCAAAGTCGGGGCGTCAAACATTGTTGAAGTTGGAATCTACCGACGTCGACCGCGTGGGTTCTCAGACGGCACAACTGTCAGCCCCCAAACGACAATCTTCTTCAGCGCCCGGCCAAGCGCCTTATCAAATGCCTGTATGACATTCGGGAGTTTGCCGCCGTCCGCAGGCACCTTTTCATCCGCGCTGAGCGTCGCCACAATCACCCGATCCGGAAAGCGGACAAGCTTCGCGTTAATCCGCACATGCGCCACCGGATTACCCTTGGGCACCAGCTCCGACTGAAACTCCCGTAAATCAGTAATCAACGCATAATCCGTTCTCAAATTAACCGACTGTCGTCCAACGCCAACAATTTTGCGGCTATTCTCAAAGCTTTCGACGAGCAGTGTTTGAACCAAGCGCGGTGCGGTATCGACCCAGGTCACCCCTTCATAGTAATCAAGCGACAGTGGGTTGCGCAGAACAGCGATACGCGACGTGTTAATTCCCGCCTCGGCCAACGGTGTCTCTACCGTGAGCTGCCAGTTTACCTTTTTCATATTGGTATCGAATGTACTCTTCGGGGTCAGCCGATAGAGCTTTGGCGGTGGCTTATTGAAAATCTGACCGGCACAACCAGCCAGAAACAGTCCCGCCGTTACCGCACATATGACGACGCGGGCGGCGCCTAATCGTTGCTCACTCATTGCGCCCTCACCCCTTTTTGTGAATCACCAAAGAAAAACTGTGCTGGATCGCGTTCGATCCGGTTGGTCAGCCGCGTCAGCGCATCAACCAATGTACGAGCCTCTGTCAAAAAACTCGTAAATTCATAGAGCCCGGTCTGCGAGAAATCCGTAATTGAGCGCTTGTTGGTCTTCACCAGCTGTTCAATGTCGCCGCTGATCGCGGTGACATTCTTTAAAGTCTTGTTGAATTCGATAATTGCAACGCGCATTTCTGACGCCGTCTTGCGAACGTCACCAGCGACCGGGTCGACTTTCTTGCCGATGTTTTCCGTTAGGACACGGATGGATGCCGCTGTGTCTTTCAGCGCGACTGCGGCAGATTGAGCTTCTTTGATCAAGTCCCGCGCGTCGTCGGTCGTGTTTCCGGCATTTGCCGTTAGCTTTTCAAGGTTTGCCAGCGTCCTGCCCACCGACGATATGTTTTTATCATCGAACATCAGCGTGATCCTGTCCGCGACGACCAAAACCTTTTCAATGATCACGGGTAGTCGGGACAAGACCTGCTGTACGACGGATTCCCGCGACGCGATGATTGGCAGTGCTTTGCCCCTGGATTTCAGCATTGCAGACTTGTGCGTACCACCGGTGAGCTGAATAAAGGCCACACCCGTTATTCCCTGAAGCGCGAGTTGTGCGACGGTGTCGGCTTTGATCGGCGTCGCCTCGGTCACTTCCATAATCACCCGAACCTGTTCGACATTCTTCGGATCAATAGAAATATCGATCACGGAGCCCACAGGGACACCGCGATAGCGCACGGCATTGCCAATGCCGAGACCGGTCACATCACCGGTAAAATACGACATATAGCGCGCCGTCTTACGGTCGAATTCTGTACCACCAAGCCAGATCACCACAGCGACCAAGGCCGCCGTCAGAACCAGGACAAAACTGCCGACAAGGAGATAGCTCGCACGTGTTTCCATAATCTACGCTTCAACCTGTGTTTCTTGAGCCGCCCGGGCACGGGGCCCGTGAAAGTAATCCTGTATCCAAGGGTGAGGATTTTGCCGCAATTCCTCAAGACTCCCAATGGTAACCTTTTTGTCAATCAGCACCGCAATCCGATCCGTGATGGCATACAGGCTGTCGAGATCATGGGTGACCATGACCACCGTCAAATTGAGGCTCTTTTGCAGATCCGCAATCAATTCATCAAACGCTGCCGCACCGATCGGGTCGAGCCCGGCCGTCGGCTCATCGAGAAATAATATTTCCGGGTCCAGTGCCAAGGCCCGCGCTAGTCCGGCGCGTTTCTTCATGCCGCCTGACAGTTCAGAGGGGTACTTGCTGCAAACATCCATCGGCAGGCCAGACATCGAAATCTTGAGCGCCGTCACTGCATTCCGCATCTCCCGCGACAGGTCGGTATATTCCTTGAGCGGCACCTGTATGTTCTCCGCGACTGTCAATGACGAGAACAGCGCCCCTTGTTGAAACAAAACACCCCAGCGGGATCGTAACTGACGCGACTCTTTACGTGATAAGCCGTTGGTCTTGGTACGCAGCACTTCAATCGTCCCTGCGGCGGGTCGGTTGAGTCCGATAATCGTATTAAGGAGAACCGATTTACCGGTACCGGAACCGCCGACAACGCCCAACACCTCGCCGCGTCGGACTTCGAGGTCCAGCCCGTCATGAATGACATTGCTGCCGAATTGCGTCCGCAACCCGGTGATTTTGATAATAGGAGCCGTATCGATACTCATATGCCCAACACCGAGAACAGGATCGAAAATCCAGCATCAGCAACGATAACCAGGAATAACGAGATCACGACAGCGCGTGTTGTGTGAATGCCAACGCTTTCTGCGCTCCCAGTCACTAGCAATCCTTCACGGCATCCGGTGAGCGCGATCAACAGACCAAACACCGGTGCTTTGATGATACCAATCCAGAAAGTCTGCGTTGAAACCGCACTGCTCAGTCGTTCGACAAACTGGGCTACGGAGATGTCGAGGGTCAGGACCACCATGAGACCACCGCCGGCGACACCCATAATATTAGCAAAGACAGTCAGCAGCGGCATCGCGATGACCAGCGCTAACATCCTCGGCAACACCAGTATATCGACTGGGTCGAGCCCCATCGTCTGCATCGCGTCGACTTCCTGATTGACCTGCATGGTGCCAAGCTCAGCGGCGAAAGCGCTACCGGATCGGCCTGCGACAACAATTGCGGTCAGTAACACGCCCATCTCACGAAAGATCGACACGCCGAGCAGGTTGACCGTAAAGATATCAGCGCCAAAGCGTGTCAGCTGATCCGCGCCCTGAAAGGCTAGGACAACGCCGATCAGGAACGAGAGCAGCCCGACAATCGGTAAGGCATTGAGGCCGGTTTGTTCAATATGGCTAATGACCGATACGAAGCGGATCTGCCCAGGGTTCAACAAATTGCGAAAAGCGGACACCACCGCCATGCCGAGAAAATTGGTGAGGTTCCGCGCTTCGTGACAGGCAGCAACTGCACCACGTCCCAGCCGTTCGACCATCGCCAGTAAGGGATAGTGATCGGGCTCTGTCAACGGATCGGCCTTCTTCAGGCTCGCGGCATAATCCAGCAAGGGCCGGTGTTCATCACGTAAACCATCAATTTCAACAGAACAGCCGCCAACCTCAAGCCGGTCAATGAGTTTTTGAAGAATCAAAGCCCCAGTACTATCGAGCGCCGTCATATTGGATAGGTCGAACGTCGCCTGCGTGGTGCCTGCGGTTGCTACGTTATTCAGTTTCGATCCCAAACCAGTCGCCGCATTGATCAGCCAGCTTCCGGTCGCGCGAAGGTGCAGCACACCACCCTGAACGCTGTGCGTTGGCGGCCTGTCGGGATGATGTTGATTGGGTCGGTTCCACACCTCATGTTACCCGGCGCATCGCTACGCTGACAAATGAATTGGCGTTATGAATAAATGACCACGCGGTTATGAAAAAAGCCCCGCCGAAGCGGGGCTTTTCCCTCATCCCATCGATTTTTACAAATCGACGCCTTTTATTCGAAACTTATTCAAAGACCTTCGGGAACTTCTTGCGAACTTCCTGTGCCAGTTCCGGTGAGGTCTGCGCCACCGGCGGGAACGTATCAATCCGCTCATACGGACGGCAGGCATTAATAACCACACGCGTATTATAGAGCGTGTCTTCACCATGCATTGGGTCAAGACGCGATGACTGGCACTGGTTGAGATGGATGATGTCCTTTTCTGGATCGGAGCGTGTGCCCATCGCCCACACAACATCGTGCAGGTTATGCGCTTCGATATCCTCATCAACCACAACCGTATAACGGCCACAATAGGTCGCCGGGTTGAGCTGTGATGCCATCAGTCCAGCCTGGGTGGCATGGCCATAAAAGCGCTGTTTGATCGAAACAACCACGAACGTCCGACCGGAACCGGCTTCATGATGCCAAACACCACGAACATCCTGAACGCCCGCCTTCTGCAGGCCTTCGAGCAATGTCACTGAGCGGGTGAAGCAACGTTCAAAGAGATGCGAATGAGGTGGCTTCTGGCTTGCAGCACAGGTCAGGATCGGATTGTTCCGGTGGTAGACCTTGGTGATCTTGAAGACCGGGTCCTGCTCGGCATCACCGGCATAGTAACCAGTCCACTCACCAAACGGGCCTTCCAGCCGGGTCTCGTCAGGATATTGATAGCCTTCGATGACGATTTCCGAATGGGCCGGGAACGGCAATCCATTGTCACCGGTGATCAGTTCGATCGGCTTACCAGCCAGACCGCCCTGAAAAGCGAACTCTTCGACATCATCCGGAATGGTCATCCGAGCGGCGAGGAAGTGGGTTGGATCAACACCGACAACAACCGTAACCGGGCACGGCTCACCCTTGGAGAAATACTTGGCGCGCTGGATGTTACCCTGCTTACCATTCGAGGCCATGACACCAAGCGTCTGGCCATCATGCACCATGCAGCGATAGGTCCCTGAATTGACCCGGCCATTATCAGGGTCACGGGTAATAACGCCACAAGCGGTTCCGATGTAGCGACCACCATCAAGCTCGTGATGGATTGGCACGGGGACCGTCTTTTCGATATCGATATCATCGCCTTCGATAATATTCTCAAGAACCGGCCCTTCCTCGACATAGCGCGGCGGGATTGGTTCATGGTTGAACATCTTCTCGCGATAGGCCTTTAGCAGCGCAAACCGATCATCGTGAAGCTCGGTATCCATGCCGACGGCGAGTGCAAGGCGGTACGGCGATGCCAGCATGCCATAGAGGCAGCGATGGCCTTGGGGATAGCCCGGAATATTATCAAACAGAACTGCTTTCGCCTTTTCGACCTTTTCGCGATACAGAACTTCAACAACCGCGCCCATTTCCTTGTCCCAATGCGCACCATCCACCTTCTCTAGCTGGCCGTTTTCTTCACAGGCCGCGAGAAAATCGCGCAGATCAGTCTGTGGGCTAAAATTCTCTCTTCCACCGTCCATTTTTTCGTCTCCTCTGTTAATCAAACATAGTTAGCCGGCCGCCTTGATGGCCGGTGTTTTCGTCAATCTCTGAGATGCCCCCATTTGTCCCAGGCCTCGCGGCGGGCTTCAGGGGTCGGGGCGTTTACTTCCTGAAAATCTTCTTTCCAGTGAAACGGCCGGCAGGCATCGATAATTGCCCGACTGTTATAAAGCTTTCCATCCTTGCGGTCATCAGGAGAAATCACCGGATCGAGGGCTGAAGACCACATATTATTGATAATATCGATGCCAGTAGCCGGATCGCAGCGCGTACAGACCGCCCAGATCACTTCTTCGAGGTCTGAGACGTCAACATCATCATCCACCACCACGACAATCCGCCCGAGATAAGCCCCGGCATGACAGGTTGCGGCGATCTGTCCGGCCTGTGTTGCATGGCCGGGATAGCGCTGCTTGATACCAATAGCCAGGAACAGACGTGAGCCGCCAACCTCATGCGCCCAGACATTATCGACATCTGGCACCCCTGCCCGCGCGATATTTTCTTTCAACACTGCTGAACGGCTGATCGCCCGATAGCGAGCATATTCATAGGGCATGCGGATATGGGCGGCCCCCAGCATGATCGGATCGTTGCGATAATAGACCGCTGATATATCGACCCAGGGTTCGGCCTCCATCTCCGCGCCTTGATAGCCGAGCCATTCGCCAAATGGTCCCTCGGGTGCGGTATTGCCAGGATGGATAAACCCTTCGATGACAATCTCGGAATTGGCGGGAAAAGGCAGCCCAGTATGCTTGCCGGTGACGCACTGAATGGCTTCGCCGCGATAGGCGCCCATCATATCCAACTCGCACATGCCTTCCGGAGCTTCCGTGGATGATGACAGGAAAGATAGCGGATCGCTGCCAACCACGATGCAAACCGGCATCGGTTCGCCCTTGGCCATATATTTGTCGCGATGAATACGGCCATGCTTGCCGGGCGAGATATACAGCCCAACACGTTTTTCATCATGGACCATGACACGATAGGTGCCGCAATTGATCCAGCCGGTTTCGGGATCACGGGTAATGTTAAAACAGCCGGTGCCGATATAGCGTCCACCATCTGCCGGGTTCCACAGCGGCGAGGGAAACTTGGTGATGTCGATATCATCTCCTTCGACAATATTCTCGAACACCGGGCCATCCTCGACGATCTCATGCTGGATCGGGTCAAGATTTTTAGTGTGCTGATGATAGGACTGGCTGAGCTCCAGCTTGTTGAGATTGGACGGAAAGCCCAACGTCAAATTCTTGCGGGTACCTGTGAACCAGTTGACCAGAATACGGAAGCCCTTGGGGCAGCCCTCGACCTCATCAAAGACCACGCTCGGCGTGCCTTCATCATGGCACATCACCTCGACCACCTGACCGATATCCTTTTCCCAGGTCGCGCCGGTCACGACCTTCAGATCCCCGCGCCTTTCGACCTCGGCCAGCCAATCGCGAAGATCGACATATTCCAGCGCACAGGCGGCATTATCGCCAGACTCCACTATCTCCGCTGATGCAGATGGATCACTCATCGAGCCGTCCCCAATATTCTTTATTTATTGAGAAATGTTGTACCGCGTTTATGCGGGGGTGACCAGCTTGGGGTGCCCCCACCCCCCAAACGAAAAACGGCCACCGCGCCGAAGCACGATGACCGCTTTCTAAGCTAATAACCTGACGTGTGGTTATTTCTTGGTGACGACCTGATTTTCAGGCGTTACCGGATCACAGAGATGACCCCACGTATCATAGGCTTGCTTCATAACAGCCGGTTCCGGCGAGTTCACTGCCGGGAATTCGTCCTTCCAGTGGAACGGACGGCACGCATCAATGATGGCGCGGCTGTTGGTCAGGTTGCCCTTGGCACGCTCTTCCGGAGGAATGCGCGGATCAAGAGGCGTAGACCAGCAATTGTGGATGATGTCGATCGACGTTGCCGGATCAGAGCGCGTAATACACGCCCACATCAGCTCTTCGAGATTTGAGACATCAACGTCGTCGTCCACAACGATCACGTATTTACCGGCATAGGCACCAGCATGGCACATAGCAGCAACGTGACCGGTCTGCATGGAATGACCGGGATAACGCTGTTTGATGGAAATACCCAGTAACATACGGGCGGTACCACATTCGTGGGCCCAAACGCCTGTTACATCAGGAACACCGGCTTTTTCGATGTTTTCCTTCAAC
>WLWI01000216.1_pt1 | contig 70232 bp, 69 predicted proteins | sample 6701501 | NCBI WGS metagenome assembly WLWI01 (sample SAMN12718690, study PRJNA515312) | sponge metagenome | isolation source: marine sponge | host: Mycale hentscheli | place: New Zealand: South Island, Marlborough, Capsize Point | collected 2014-11-01 | reverse complement strand
TCTGCACTCCAGCGCCGACGCTTGCCCCGCTTCGCCACATCCTGATCCCCGTTAGTGTCCACCTAAACAAGTGGACACTAAACCTCACTTCTTCTGCACGGCAGAGCGGTCAGGCCGGACGCTTACTGATCATCTAATCCTCGTTCTACAAACTTTTTCCCATCCCAATGCCATTGAAAAGCTCCAGCAATATCGCTCGAAGGCCCGCAGCAGAGGGTTATGGTGCCATCTTTCCAGACTTCGTATTGACGGTCGCGGCTGTGAAGGTCGGCCCCTAATTCTAACCCTGGCCTCTTATACTTCTGTCGATAGAGATGAATGTTGAACGCGATCCTTTGAGCGGTCACGATCAGTGTTTCCTTGCCCGCGATATATAATCCATCCGAAATTGGATTGTACGAGCGTGCGCAACCGACCAAGAGAATCCCGAATAGAATTAATGCAAAACGCACAACATTCAGCATTTAAGTTCCATGCTGGAATTAAAAGGCCGCATCAATCTCTCGGCAGTTCGTGCTTCAGCACCTTGCCTGTCGCGTTGTGCGGTAGTTCATCGATCATGCGGACCTCCTTGGGCACCTTGTACCGCGCGAGCTGCGATTGGCAGTGGTCGATGATCGCCTGATCGTCCAGGTTTGAACCTTCTTTCAGCACCACATAGGCACGGCCGATTTCGCCCCATTTTTCGTGCGGTACGCCGACGACCGCGTTTTCCAGCACACCGTCGAGCTGAAAGATGACGTTCTCCACCTCCACCGGATAGACGTTCTCGCCACCAGAGATGAACATGTCCTTCCACCGGTCGACGATGTAGTAGTAGCCGTCCTCGTCCTGGCGCGCGGCGTCGCCGGTGTGGAAGAAACCGTCTTCCGTGAAGATCGTCTTGTTCGCTTCCGGACGGTTCCAATAGCCCGGCAGCACGTTCGGTCCCCGGATCAGCAATTCCCCGGTTTCGCCTTGCGGTGTCTCGCTGCCATCCTCTTCCACGATCTTGAGATCCGTGAACATCGGCGGCAAGCCGGACGAGCCGATCTTTTCCAGTGCCTTGTCGTCGGTAAGCCACAACCCCAACGGTCCCGTCTCCGTCATGCCCCAGGCCTGCTGCAAGCGGACGCCCTTCGCGCCGAACCTCTCGATCAGCGCCAGAGGCGCCGCCGCGCCGCCGACGCTGAGACTGACCAGGTTCGAAAAATCCGCATCGTCAAAGCCCGGCACCTCTGCCAACATCAGGAAATTGGTCGGCACCCCCAGCGCATGGGTGATGAAGATGTCCTTGTCGGTGATCAGCGACAGGAATTCCGCCGGATCGAACACCCGCATGATCACATTGCAGCCGCCGGTCTGAAAAATCGGGTTGCCGAAAACATTGAGTCCTGCGGTATGGAACATTGGCAGGAAGACAAGGTTCTTCGACCGCTGCGTGAGCTCCGCGTCCATGATGCTGTGCAGGCCGTTAAACAGGCACATCTCATAGGTGATCATCGCGCCCTTGGGTCGGCCCGTCGTGCCCGACGTGTACATGATGACCCAGGTATCGCCTAACTCATTGACGCGCTGTGGCAACGCTCCCGCAGCGGCGGCAATGCCGGCCTCGTACGCGCTGTCGTCGCCATTGGCGATTTCAACGGTTTTCGGAATGTTTGAAAGCCGGGCAACTTCGGCGGCTTCGATGGCGAATTCGACGCCATAGACCAGCACCTTCGGTGTCGCGTCGTTGCAGATGAACTCCAGCTCCGGCACCGCCAGTCTCCAGTTCAATGGCAGAAAAATCGCGCCGAGACGCTGGCAGGCAAACTGTATCTCGAAGACGTCGGAATCGTTGTGGCTCAGGCCAGCGACCCGATCGCCTTCACCGACGTCCAGCGATCGCAGATAAAGTGCCAGACGCGTGATCCGATCGTCGAACTGCGCATAGGTAAAACGCCGGTTCGAGGCGAGGTCGTGCACCGCCTCGCGGTTCGGCGAAACGCGGGCGTGATGTGCGATCCAATCAGCAACAACGGTAGACATGTACGCTCCCTAATTCCAATTGCCGTTCTTATAGCAAGTAATGAACGTTCGATCCGGGTCTAACCGTTGGCGCTATCAATCCATCGAACCCGAGGTGATAGTTGCCGCACAAACGCACCGGTTCAACTGTTTTTCGAAGGAGAGACCCGATGACCGAGACCCAGGGCAGCCCAGCCGGCGATGGGCGCATATCACGACCGTTCGTACCGTCAATTTCCGGCTTCCTCGATGCGAAAAATATTCCGGCGTCGGCCGTCGTCCGGGCCGATGGCTGGGTTTACGTATCTGGCCTGCCGCCGGCCGATCCAGACACCGGCGCGTATAAGACCATGACCATCGACGAGCAAACACGCATCGTCCTGGAACGTCTGAAGGAGTGCCTGGAAGTCTCCGGCTCCTCGCTCGACCGTGTCGTCAAATGCACGGTCTATTGCTCGAACGCCGGCTATTTTCAGGCGATCAACGATATCTATGCCGAATACTTTGCCGCGCATCGGCCAGCGCGGACCTTCGTCTGCACGGCAGGCTGGTTCGGCCCATTCGACGTCGAGATCGATTGCGTCGCTCTGGTGTAGCCAAGAGTCCGCCACGTTAGTTGCCGGATCGCATCGCCGATTGCACACTAGGTCGTCTTAACCGGGGGAGACAATCATGGAATTCGGCATCTGTATGTTCGCAACCGACTACTCGATGCAGGCGGCGGCTCTGGCCGTTGCCGTGGAGGAGCGCGGCTTCGATGCGCTGTTCATCCCCGACCACACCCATATCCCCGCCAGCCGCGTATCGCCGTTCCGGGTCGGCGGCGACCTGCCGCCGGACTACTCGCACAATGTCGATATGTTCCTGGCCCTAACGGCCGCCGCAGCGGTGACCAAACGCATCCGCCTCGGCGCGGGCGTCTGTCTGGTGGCGGAGCGCGATCCGATCATCATGGCGAAGGAGGTCGCGAGCCTCGACCATATCTCCGGCGGACGGGTCGATTTCGGCATCGGCGGCGGCTGGAACCGCGAGGAATACGAAAATCACGGTATGCCCTGGAACCGACGCTGGAAGATCGTGCGCGAACGGATCGAAGCGATGCAGGCGATCTGGACCCATGAGGAAGCCAGCTACGACGGCGAGTTCGTCAAGTTCGAAAAAATCTGGTCCTGGCCGAAGCCGGTACAGAAGCCCTACCCGCCGATCTTCGTCGGCGGCGATGCGCCGGGCACCTTCAAGCGGGTGCTGCGCTACGGCGACGGCTGGATCCCCATGCTGGCGGAAGCGAACAGTACCTTCGACCCCAAGACCGAGCGCATGGCGGAACTGGCGGCGCTCGCCAAGGACACAGGTCACGCGCCCTACCCCATCACTACCTTCGGCACCCCCCGTGATCCGGATGCGATTGTGGCTCTGGCAAAAGCCGGCGTCACCCGCTGCATCTTCGGTCTGAAGGCGGCACCAACCGAAGAGGTGCTCCCCCGTCTGGACAAGATTGCAACGCTTATCGAGCAAACCAGGGGAAAACTACGGACCTTGTCCGCGTCGTGAATGCGATATGGATCATCGCAAAAAGATAAGCGGCAGCCAGGAGGCCGAACTTCAACGGCTCGAAGTCCTTGCGGATTGGCTGGACAGCCGGTTTGAGATCCCCGGCACCAATCTCCGTTTCGGGCTCGATTTCCTGCTTGGCATCCTGCCCGGCGTTGGCGATGGCGTCGCGGCCCTGCCGGCTGCATATCTGATTCTCTGCGCACAAAAACTCGGCGCGCCAAAGCGTTTGCTCGCGCGCATGGGCCTCAACCTCACGATCGATCTGGTCTTTGGCGCCATCCCTGTGCTCGGCGACCTGTTCGATTTCGGCTTCAAGGCAAACCGGCGGAACATTGCGCTGCTCAAACGTCATTTAGGTAAACAAACCGAGGCGCACCGGTCTCCGAAACTCCGCCGCTGACTACTAATTTGACGGCGATGACGAGTAAGGGGAATCCCTATAGTGTGCGAACGCCTGTAATCATTATGATGGTGGCAAATCGGGTCAGGGCACAGGAGAAGTTAGACCATGGATCTCGTCAGAATTATTTTCGCCATACTTTTGCCGCCGGTCGGCGTCTTTCTACAGGTCGGTATCGGGGGCCATTTCTGGCTCAATATCCTGCTCACCCTGTGCGGGTATATTCCCGGCATCGTCCACGCGATATGGGTCATCGCCAAAAAATAGCCGATTGACGCCAGACGGAACCTAAACAGCTTGAAGACACCGTCGATCCGCTGCGCCAACGCGCAGCGATTGCCTGATCGCCGTGTCGGCGGCTAACGTATTCCCGCGACAGGAATTGGCAGCGGGTTACATGAAGCAGAAAAAAGCGGAAACGATCGACGCGGCGCTCGACCGGATTTCCGATGGCAATACCGTGCTTGTCGGCGGGTTCGGACTGTCCGGCATTCCGGAGAAACTGATCGACGGCGTGTGCGACCGCGGCCTGCAGGGCTTGACCGTGGTCAACAACAGTTCCGGCGCACAGCGGCTCGGGGTCGCTCGGATGCTGGAACGCGGCTGCGTTGCCAAGATGATCTGCAGCTTTCCCTGGGGCCGCGAGTCGATGATTTTCAAGGAACTTTATGGCGCCGGCAAGGTCGATCTCGAAATCGTTCCGCAAGGTATCCTGGCGGAACGGATGCGGGCTGCCGGCGCGGGGCTGGGCGGCATCCTGTCACCCAGTGGCATCGGCACCGAGATCGCCGAAGGCAAGGCCATCCACACCATCAACGGCCGGGAATATCTTATCGAGGCTGCGCTGCCGGGCGATATAGCCCTCATCAAGGCAACCAGAGTCGATCCGCGCGGCAATCTGATCTACCGGCTGGCGTCGCAGAACATGAACCCGGTCATGGCAATGGCGGCGAAACACACCATCGTCGAGGTGGACGAGGAAGTCGCCATCGGCGACCTCGACCCGGAACATATCATGACGCCGGGCGTGTTCGTGGACCGCTATATCGTGACGGGGCGCTACAAACCGGAAGGCTGGGACGGAGCGTGGTCATGATGGAAGCGATACGTCTGAACCGCGATCAGGTCGCAAAACGCGTCGCGGCGGAGCTGCAGGACGGCTGGCTGGTCAATCTCGGGCTCGGCATCCCAACCCTCGCGGTAAATTACATCCCAGAAGGCCGCGATGTCATTTTCCACAGCGAGAACGGCATCATCGGCATGGGGCCCCAACCGGCGGACGACGCTGTCGACACGGACCTGATGAGTGCGGGCAAAGGACCAGTGACGCTGATCGAGGGTGCTGCCTTCGTGCACCACGCCGATTCCTTCGCGGTCGCGCGCGGCGGCCGCCTCGACGCCGCTATTCTGGGCGCGTATCAAGTCGCCGATAACGGGGACTTCGCCAACTGGCGCTTGCCCGGCAAACATGTCGGCGGCATCGGTGGCGCGATGGATATCGCCGTCGGTGCGCAGCGCGTGTTCGTCACGATGAGCCAGACCGACAAGGACGGCACGCCGAAGCTGGTCGAAACACTGACCTATCCCCTGACGACCCGCGCCTGCGTGACCAAGGTGTTCACCGACATGGCGGTTATCAGTGTCACGCCAAACGGATTCGTACTCGACGAGGTGGCGCCGGGCTTCATGCCAGATGATATCGTCGCAAAGACTGCCGCACCGCTGACGGTCCCCGATACGGTCGGGACGATCGCGGTATAAAAAAGGCAGTCCAAGCCTAATGCGTCCTCTGCTTCGCAGCAGCTGTCCTTGGTATATCACACCTCAATCTGACGAGACGACCGCAAGATCCGGGTGGAGATGAGCTCCCTTCTCACGCATCTGTCGCACCCAAGCGACAGACACATGAGGAGACATCAATGAACGTGTTGAAGGGAAAAGTGGCGATCATCACCGGCGCGAGTTCCGGTATCGGGCGCGCGACCGCCCGGCTGTTCGCCCGCGAAGGTGCGAAGGTCGTCATCTCCGCACGGCGGCCGCAAGCGCTCGAGGTACTGGCGGGCGAAATCGCGGCCGACGGCGGTGCCGTCGCGATCTACCCCGGTGACGTTAAAGACGAAGCCTGTGCCGAAGGATTGGTTCAACTGGCGGTTCAAAGATATTGCGGGTTGGATATCGCGTTTAACAATGCCGGCACGCTCGGCGAAATGGGGCCGGTTCCCGAGATGCCGCTGTCGAACTGGCGCGACACGATCGAAACCAACCTGACGAGCGCTTTCCTGGGTGCGAAGTATCAACTGCCGGCCTTGGTCGAACGCGGTGGCGGCTCGATCATTTTCACATCGTCCTTCGTGGGGCACACGGTCGGCGTTCCGGGTATGGCTGCCTATGCCGCCAGCAAGGCGGGCATGGTCGGACTAACGCAGGTCCTCGCGGCGGAGTACGGGGCAAGCGGTATCCGTGTGAATGCGATATTGCCGGGCGGTACCGACACACCGATGAACGCCGCAGTGGCGAATACGCCGGAAATCAAATCCGTCGTCGAAGGCATTCACGCCCTCAAACGCATTGCCACGCCGGAAGAAATCAGCCGATCCGTATTGCACCTTGCTTCTGATGCGTCGAGCTTCATGACCGGCGTCGCCCTGCTGGTCGATGGCGGCGTATCGGTCAGCCGGTTTTGATGCGCCAAAGAGCGCGCCAATTCTGACAAAATTCGCCGATACAGTCAGCGCTAGGCCCTTTGGACGGCCCCACGGAACTCCAAACGAAGTTGTCTGAAAAAACTTCCAAGGATTCTCCGCGGGCTGTCGTCTAATGGGAGAGACAATCGCAGCGAGAGCGTCTATATGGCGGAAACGGCTGAAGAATCCGAGCTGATAAGGCGAGCCCAGCAGGGCGATAGAGCGGCGTTCGAAAGCCTTGTCCGGTCGCATTACGACGTCATGTACCGTATCGCGTTCAAATGGTGCGGCGACCGGGCCGATGCGGAAGACATTACGCAGAACGCGTGCATCAAGCTGGCGCGGTCGATCGATAGTTTCCGGTTCCGATCCGCCTTCTCTACCTGGCTCTACACGCTGGTCATCACTACGGCAAAGGATTGGGCGAAAGCCCGCGCGCGCCATCCGTCGGCCGAAATTTCCGAAAACACGCGCGCGGAAGCGCCTGCGGCGGATAGCGCCGTCTATGCCCACCAGACGATGGCCTATATCCGGACGCTACCCGATAAGGAGAAGGAAGCGCTGTATCTCGTCTTCAGCGAAGGGCTAACCCACAGCGCGGCAGCCATCGTCATGCAGTGCAAGGAAAGCACGGTCTCCTGGTACATCCACGAGGCCCGCAAGAAACTGAAATCATTTCAGGAAGTGGAGCGCCGTCATGGATGAGCGGCAATTGAAGGAACTCCTCGGCGGTGCGGAAACGCCCCCAGCGATCGCCGGCGCACGCGAACAGGCCGTGGCCCGCGCGCTCGACGCGTTCGACGCGGCACAGCAAGAAAAGCAAAAGGCGACCCAAGGATCGGGCTTGCTGCACCGTCTAAAGGATCGACTCAACAATTACAGACGGAGCCGATCCATGACACCACGCACCCTCACGCAACGCTACGGTTTCGCCGGCATGGCGACCGCCACGGCGGTTCTGCTCGCCATGGTGACCTACAATACGTACGACCCGTATCTCGGCGCGGAAAAAGAGCCGCAGTATGTACCGGAGAAGTCGACGGCGGCGGAACCAACGGCGCCAACCACCAAGCCGCAAGAACGGGATACGGTCCTCCGCGCCATTGCGCCCCGCGAGTCAGCCTCCGAACAGCGGCAAACACGCAGTGCGGCGGGCGAGCGGGAGTCATTTGACAATGGTACCGTAAAGACGAAACCGACCCCGCAGCCCACCCCGCAAATGGCGATTACGCCCCACGCTGCGCCGCCGCGTGCGGCAGCCGCTCCGACTCAAAAAAGAGGCGTAGCGGGCGATTACCGAGGGCGAGCCGACGGCGCTCTTTCGTATTTCGGGAGCGCGCCAAAGGGTCTTGCGAAAGAGCGCGCATTGGGTCAGCACCTACAGTCGCAGCAGCTCTTCTCCGATTCCCAAACCGGTCACTATGAAGCGGTCGGCCGGGATAAATTCTCCGACACCGATCAGAATCCGATCAACGGTGTCGCCGAGGTCCCGGTCTCGACTTTTTCCATAGATGTGGATACGGCGTCCTACGCCTTCGTCCGCCGTATGCTGAACCGCGGCGTGCTGCCGCAGAAGAATGCGGTGCGGGTGGAAGAGCTGATCAACTATTTCCCCTACAGCTATCCGCAGGCGGAGACGCGGGAACAGCCTTTTCAGCCCACCATCACGGTGACACCGAGCCCCTGGAAAGCGGGCAACAAGCTGATCCATGTCGGCATCAAGGGTTATGATTTGCAGCCGGCGGAGAAACCGCGCAGCAATCTGGTCTTCCTGCTCGATGTCTCGGGCTCGATGAACGCGCCGGACAAGCTGCCGCTCATGGTGAATTCCCTGAAGCTGCTGCTCGACACACTGCATGACAACGACACGGTGTCCATCGTCGTCTACGCCGGCGCGTCGGGTGCGGCGCTGGAACCGACCAGTGTTGCCGAGAAGCACAAAATTCTGGCGGCACTCGACAATCTGCGCGCGGGCGGTTCAACCGCCGGCGCCGCGGGCATCCGGCAGGCCTACGCACTGGCAGAAGGACAGTTCGACAAGAATGCTGTGAACCGGGTGATCCTCGCGACCGACGGCGACTTCAATGTCGGCATCACCAACCGCGAGGAACTCAAGAGCTTCATCGAGCGCAAGCGCAAGACGGGCATCTTCCTCTCCGTGTTCGGCTTCGGCCAAGGCAATTTGAACGACGCGCTGATGCAGACCCTAGCGCAGAACGGCAACGGCGTGGCCGCTCACATCGATACCCTCAACGAGGCGCGCAAGGTGTTGGTCGAGGAAGCTTCCTCCACCTTCTTCCCCATCGCCAAGGACGTGAAGATCCAGGTCGAGTTCAATCCGAAGACCGTCGCCGAATACCGCCTGATCGGCTACGAGACGCGCACCCTCAAGCGCGAGGACTTCCGCAACGACAAGGTGGATGCGGGCGATATCGGCGCCGGGCACACTGTCACGGCGATCTACGAGATCACTCCAACCGGAAGCGATAACCAGGTGCTTGACGACACCCGCTATCAGCAAAGCGAGCCCGCAGTGAAGCCGTCTCAGAGTTTCAATGACGAATACGCGTTCCTGAAGATCCGCTACAAGCTGCCACAAGAAGACAGCTCGAAGCTGATCTCGACGCCGATTACGACGGCGCAGGAAACAGCGCCCTCGCTCGACGCAAAATGGGCCACCGCCATCGCCGCCTTCGGCCAAATCCTCAAGGGCGGAAAGTACACGGGCGGTTACAGCTACAACGACGTCATCGCCCTGGCGCAATCCGCAAAGGGCAACGACGAATTCGGCTACCGCGCCGAGTTCATCAACCTCGTCCGCCTCGCCCGTTCGGCGTCCGCGTCACCGCGATAATGAAACACGTCAAGCGCGTTCGCCGCTGAAACGATGCGGACAGCAAGCAAACGGCGGCTCAAGCGAGCCGTCGTCTTCTTCCTACGCTATTAATGCTGCCTAACTGCGCGCTCTTCGCCTCATGGACATCAGGCCCAAGAGGCCAACGCCGAAGATGGCAAAATCAGCCGGTTCGGAAACAGCGCCAGTCGACGCAAATGTCACTTCGATCACAGCTTCACCGATAGGAATTACAAGACCGGGAACAAACGCAACAAGGGATTCTATGCTAAAAAATATACCGTTCTCGGAGAACGATATATCACCGATATCGAAGCCGGCGATTGTCGAAGAAACAAGGGAAACGCCGATGATGGGGTCTATTTGGTCGAGCATGTCGGCGATCCCATAACCGAAAAAATCTCCACCCACCAGTAACGGAGTATTGCAAACATTGTTAACCGGAACACAGTCCAGACCATTGCTGCCCAAGGTAATCCTCGTATCCGCAACATCGATGAAGTCAGCCAGAGAGCTAAACTCCGTTTGCACCCCAACGACACCAACAAAGCGGGATGTATCCACTGGGGCTGGCGGGCCGGGAAACCCTAAGCCGGGCGATTGCACGCGGTCGAAAATCTCAACAGTGTTCCCCAGAAACCCCGCCTTTGCTTGTGGAATTGCAAAGAGAAAAGCCATCAGAAATAAAACGAAGCAGCCGATAAACCACGGCTGATGCCAGTAAGACCTCAGGCTCGGATTGTTCTTTGAAGATCGGCCGAATTTGATCGTTTTTTCGCCGTGTTCGCCGGATGTGTTACGGCTATGGGCGTAAATAAATTCACTCATATCCTGTTGAACTCCAGAAAATAAATTGCTTCGTCTCGCGTAATACGTCCAAGGAACGCAAGAAGCGTACCAGGGCCCGCTAACCGTTCGTTTTCGCGACAACCGAGCCGATCCGGCCATGGTATTCACGTCAGAATTGTAAAGTTTCCCGACACCTCGGACTGCGTTCAAACGCATAAACGTCGTTTCATTTTATTTTTTTACGATATTTCAATCGATTACATAAAATTGAGCCAATTATTAATGCTGTAAAGTATTCCGGCAACGCGCAGAAAATAAGGCCTCCCGCATTCGATCCAGGTCTTCTGCAATCAGCACCGGTCTGACGGTGAAAATGCGTCCCGACTTGCCTTGACCGGTCTGCTCGGCTACCGATTTAGGGGGTCAATCGGGGTACATGAATATGCCTGCCAGCCAGAATTCACCGTTACCGCGGGACGAGCACGTCGCGGAAGCGCAATACGACGTCATTATCATCGGAGCCGGAATTTCCGGTATGTATCAGCTGTACCGGCTGCGCGAGCTCGGCCTGTCGGTGCGGGTGTTCGAGGCGGGGGACGGCGTCGGCGGGACCTGGTACTGGAACCGCTATCCGGGCGCGCGTTTCGATTCCGAGAGCTACAGCTACGGTCTTTCCTTCTCCGAAGAGCTGCTCGACGAGTGGGAATGGAGCGAGCATTTCTCGCCGCAGCCGGAGACCCTGCGCTACTGCAACTACGTCGCCGACAAGTTCGACCTGCGCCGCGACATCAGCTTCGAGAGCCAGGTGACATCGGCGATTTTCGACAACGAGGCGACCCGGTGGCGGATCGAACTGGCGGATGGCCGCCGCGCCAGCGCCCGATTCCTGATCACGGCCATCGGCGTGTTCGCCAAACCGACCATGCCGGACATCGAGGGCATCGACAGTTTCCAGGGCGAGGCCTATCACACCGCCACCTGGCCGCATGAACCGGTCAGCTTCGAGGGCAAGCGCGTCGCCGTCATCGGCACGGGTGCCACCGGCGTGCAGACGATCCAGGAAGTCGCCAAGACGGCAGGACACCTCACCGTCTTCCAGCGCTCGCCGAACTATTGCGCGCCTTTGCTCAACCGGCCGATTACTGCGGAAGAGCAGAAAGATATTAAGGCAAGCTACCCGGAAATCTTCGCGAAATGCCGCGAGACCTATGCCGGGTTCATCCACGACTCCGACCACCGCCGTGCGCTGCGGGTCTCGCCCGAGGAGCGCGAGGCCTTCTACGAAAAACTCTACAACGAGCCGGGCTTCGGCATCTGGATGGGCAATTTCCGCGACATGCTGGTCGATCAGGCGGCCAACGACACCATCACCGAATTCATGCGCCGAAAGATCCGCGAGCGGGTCAACGACCCGGCCATCGCCGAGAAGCTCATCCCGACCAACCATGGTTTCGGTACCAGGCGGGTGCCGCTGGAAACCAGCTATTACGAAGTCTACAACCGGGACAATGTCCGCCTCGTCGATATCCGCGGGACGCCGATCCAGCGGATCACGCCGGCCGGCATCGAGACCAGCGGCGCGGCCTACGATTTCGACATGATCATCTACGCCACCGGTTTCGACGCGGTAACCGGCGGTTTCAGCCGCATCGATATCCGCGGCGCCGAGGGCCGGCGGCTAAGTGAGAAATGGGCGAACGGCCCCCGCACCTATCTCGGCATCCAGATCGAAGGCTTCCCTAACATGTTCACCCTGGTCGGCCCGCACAACGCCGCATCCTTCTGCAACATCCCACGCTGTATCGAGCAGAATGTGGACTGGGTCACCGACCTGATGCGCTATGTGCAGGACAAAGGCCTCAACCGCGTCGCAGCAACGAAAGAGGCCGAGGAAGAATGGACCGAGCACGTCTTCCAGATGGCCGAACGCATGCTGTTCAGCAAGACCGACTCCTGGTTCACCGGCATCAACTCGAACCTCGAAGGCCGGAACCACCGCACCGTTCTGCTCTACGCCGGCGGCGCCCCCGCCTACCGCGAGAAGTGCGACGATGTCGCGGCTAAGGGGTATGCGGGGTTTGTGCTGGTGTAGTGGCAAATAACAATTAACTATAGAATAGTGATAACTGGACTCCCCCCATTGTAGAATTATATACTTCTCTTTTGGGAAACGGGATAATTGTAAAAATGACAATAATAAAACTTTTTATCAGTATTTTTGGACTGTGCGTACTCGTTCAAAACCTCACTTCAACAGCGTGGGCTCTACCATCCTACAGGTTAACTGACCTCACGGCACTTGGCGGTGGTTTTTCCGGTTCGGCAAATAGCATCAACGATAATGGAATCGTTGTTGGCAACTTTTTTTCCCTTGCCGACGGCATTACCAGCGCTTTTACGTTCGACGCTAGAAACCCAGGAGCAGGCTTGCAAATCCTTGGTAGTCTTGGAGGAAGTACAAGCACAGCACTTGGCGTCTCCAACAACGGGCACGTAGCTGGAATACTGGTCAATAGTACCGCACAGATCCGGGCTTTTTCCTTCAATACCAACAACCCTGGTGCGGGATTACAACAAATAGGCACGTTGGGTGGGGAGGTGAGTCAAGGTCGAGATGTCAACAATAGTGGCCTCCTTGTGGGAAGCTCTAGTAACGCAGCCAATAGAACAAGCCGAGCCTTTACGTTTGATACCAACAATCCAAGCGATGGCTTGAAGGAAATCGGTTCGCTTGGCGGAGAACTTAGCGTCGCGCACGCTGTCAACGATAATGGTCTCATCGTTGGGCAATCGCACAATAGTATTGGTCAAACCCGCGCATTTACCTTTGACACGAACAATCCGGGCGCGGGGCTGCAAGACCTGGGCACAATTGGCGGGATCTCCAGTGAGGCACATGCCGTCAGCAATAACGGCCTCGTTGTGGGACGCTCTCTTCAAGTAAGTCCCCTGATTAGAACTCACGCTATGATATTCGACACAAACAATCCCAGCGCAGGAATGCGAGACCTTGGCACACTGCCAGGAGGAAGCTTCAGCGAAGCGCTAGGCGTCAACGATAGCGGACTTGTCGTAGGACGATCACTAGACGGGAACAATTTGCCCTTCCGCGCGTTCATTTTCGACACCGCAGCGCCAAGCGGGATCATGCGCGATCTAAACGATCTGATAGACCCCGAAGATCCATTATTCGGACAAGTTGAACTCGAATTCGCGTTTGATATTAATAAGTTTGGTGATATTGCTGCGAGAGGGGAAATTAATGGCAGAACACACGCGTTTTTGCTAACTGCAACAAGGGAAGTAAGTGTGGCAGAACCAGCCATCTTCAGCGTCTTTGGTATTGGCTTTGCTGGCCTTATCGTCATGCGGCGACGCAGGAATCTAGCCTAGAGTAGTTATAAACGTTGGATTAACGCCGAGTTAACGAAACATTAACACCTTGGCCCGACTATAGCAGAACGCGAAAACCCAGCGGTTTTCCTACCGTTCCCGCGAAAGGCCGAGGCATGACGAAAGCGTTGATTTCCCGCCAGCAGGCAAAAGACCTGATCGATCTGTTGATGGATACGGACGGGCCGAAGCAGATGCGGCGGAAGCCGGGCCTGGCTGCGCCGAAATCGAAACGCTTTGGGCGCTGCGAGCTGGATGAACTGCTCAATGCGATCTATGGCCGCGAGGAAGTCTTTGCCTTCGATGAAGGCCGCGAAACGGTACAGCCGGCGCTCCGAAAACTCGCCAGCTAGGCCAGCGCGTTCTTGTGAACCTGCCCGCCCTTTACGATCAGCTTTAAATACCGCTCTGGGTCCTGCAGGACGCCGATATCGTCGAGCGGGTCGCCATCGAGCGCGATCAGATCACCACGCGCGCCGACCACGATCTCTCCCGTCTCGCCGACCTCGTTGAACAGTTCCGCCGCATTGACGGTGGCTGAGCGGATCATCTCCGCTGGCGATTGGAAGGCGCCGCGGATCGCGAACTCGTTCAGTTGGTGACGCTGCATGGTGCCCAGCAAATCGGTGCCGAAAACCATCTTCACGCCCTTCGCATGGGCCTTCGTGTGGGTCGCCAGCCCAGCCTCCAGCACATCGTGCACCTTGACCACCATATCCGCCGGCATGCCCGCCTCGACACCTTCGGTCGCCAGCGCCTGATAGGTCGACATCGTGGGGACCAGGAAGGCGTCCTTCTCGATCAACAAATCCATGGTCTCCTCGTCGATCAGATTGCCATGCTCGATCGAACGAACGCCCAGCCGCAGCACCCGGTTCGCCGCCCGCGCTGTGTAGATGTGCGCCGCGACGTAAACTTCCGCCGCCTCGGCTTCCTCGACCGCCGCCGCGACTTCGTCTTCGGAGAACTGCGTGCTGGAAATCCGATCCGTCGGCGAAGCGACGCCGCCCGACGCCATGATCTTGATGAAATGCGCCCCCTTGCGGATTTCATCGCGGCAGGCCTTGCGCACCTCCGGCACCCCGTCCGCAATCACGCCGAGCCCGGCGCAGCAGCAACACTGGTCCCAGTTCTCGCCCGGCCCGCGCATATCGCCATGCCCGCCGGTTTGCGAGATCGCATGGCCGGCGAACAGGATGCGCGGCCCCGCCACAAGCCCCTCCTCCACCGCCCGCGCCAGCCCAAAATCTGCGCCGCCACAGTCGCGCACGGTCGTGAAACCGCGATCCAGCATGTTGAGCAGCAACTCCCCTGCCCGCGCCCCGGTATAGAGCGGCGACCAGGTCAGCAACTGCGGGAAACTGGCGGTCGAGGCGATGACATGGACATGCCCGTCGCATAGCCCCGGCATCAACGTCCGGCCGCCAAGATCGATCTCCCGCGCATCCGGTCGCGCTGCCGCGGTATCGGCGATCTCGGCGATACGGCCATTCTCGATAACCACGTCGCGGCGCCCGGCAATGGCGCCGGCGCGCGTGTCGAGGATCGAACCGTTCCGCAGGATGAGGCAATGGGGGGCTGTCATGGGGTTAAACTCCGTCAGATGAACCGGCGCGCCACTTGACCACGGGCACAATCCCGCGCGCAAGATGTCCGTTTAACGTTTCTTAAATCCCCCCGAGTACCCTCGAGAGACCGCCTCAAATACACCGTCGCCGCCCCTCTTAATCCCTAGACGAAAAGAGCAGCCATGCAAGGCAACCTCTCCACAAGCGCCAAGCCACAGGCCATTGCACCTCGGGCCAGCCTGTACGACCAGCTCGGCGGCCGGGAATGCTTGGAGCGGGTCCACAGGCGGTTCTACGACAAGGCATTCAACCATCCGATCCTCGGTGCCTTCTTCAACGGTAAAAGCCAGCAGCACCAGGAAGATCAGCAAAGCGATTTCATGGCGGCCCAGTTCGGCGGACCGCAGCGTTATGGCGGCCGCTTTCCGGACGGCGCGCACCAGCACATGTTCATCACCGAAGCCCATTTCGAATTGCGCCAGAAACTCCTCGCCGAGACTCTCGACGAATGCCGCGTGGCGCCGGAATTGCGCGACCGCTGGCTCGTCATCGACCGCAACTTCAAGAGCCAGATCGTCAAGACGTCGATCGACGAGTGTAAAAAGCGCTACACCAAAGACACGATCATTACCGCACCTACTCCCTGACCCGAGCGGCAAACGCCGCTCGCCTGTGTGGCATCCAGCCCCTATTCTGATCGGGTAATGATCGGAAGGGCGTATCGATATGACAGCGTTTACGGAAACCGCCGCGGTTAAAGCCGCCGGCATCGACGCCGGCCATCCTTTGGCAGGCATGCTGGAAGGCCGCGCGGACATCCTCGCGATGACCGAGCAGGCGCACGACGCCGCACTGACACCGCAGGAACCTGGCGGCCTGTCGCACGGAGAACGAGCGGCCCTGGCCTGCCGCATGGCACGGCTGATCGCCGCGGACAGTCTGGCGGCGCATTTCGAAACCCTCATGACGCGCGCCGGCGCCGATGCGGCAACCACCAGCATGGCCGACCCCGCCTTCGATGGCGGCGATGCACGGTCAGCGGCCCTTGTCCGCCATACCGACCTGGTCACCAGCGATACGAAATCCGTTGTCGCGGACGACATTGCAGCGCTGACAGCGGCCGGCGTCTCGGAGGACGATGTCGTGCGGCTGTCGGAGCTGATCTCTTTCGTGAACTATCAGGCGCGCCTCGCCTTCGGTCTCAAACTGATGGGGGCGCTGTCATGAGCGATATCATCCACGACTTCACGACCACGGTCCCGTTTTGGAAACCGCGGGTCACGCCGATTGCACTCGACGACGCGACGCCGGACCAGCTCGACGCGCTGAAGGTCACGCCCTCGAACACCAAGGTTTCGGAATACGTGCTGGTCCTGGCGCGCGACGCGGAAACCCTGCGCGAGCGCACGCCGCTGTTCAACGCGATCATGTACAACCGCGGCGGCATGTCCCGCGCCGAACGCGAACTGAGCGCCGTCGGCGCCTCCATCGTCAACCGCTGCGTCTATTGCGCAGCCGTGCATTCGAGCCGCTACAACCAGCTCACCAAGACCGAAAACGTGATGGACAAGGTCTTCGCCGACGGCGCCGACGCGGACCTCGACCCGCGGCAAAGCGCGATCCTCGACGTCGCCGTGAAGCTGTCGCAAACGCCGCCGACCTTGACCGAGACGGATATGGCGAAGCTGACCGACGCCGGACTGGAGAAAGCCGAAATCCTCGACCTCATCCTCTCCGCCGCCCTGTTCGGCTGGGCCAACCGTCTGATGCATACGCTGGGCGACCCGATTGAGCGGGAGGAGTGAGCGAGGTGCGGTGAAGTGAAGAGGAGTAACAAGCGTTTCATTTCGCCATGCCTGACTGAGACTTCCGACCGAACACGCAAACGACACAATGCTTTCGGTTGAACGGGTTGATGCTGTTCCGAAATCGGGGGATTTCGAAACGTAGCGGCAGCCCAATAGTCGGGTCCGAGAAAGTAGCCTTTGCAGAAACAACTGCAGCTGAGATTTCTGGACTCCTGGCTACCAAGATTTGGCACCGCACTTACCAAGCGTTTCGCTTCACGGACGCATTCGCGCGAGCAGCCACCGTTTCACACCGATAGCGAGAACCGATAGAGTCCTGCTTCCAAGCTACAGGGAGGTCGCTATGATTCTGTACGAGATTATCTCCGGCGTGTCGCGGCTGATTTTCGGCCCACTTGAATGGGCCATTACGGGATTCGCCAGGTGGGTCCCCGACAATAAATTCAAACTGTTCGAAGGGATCGCTGTCGTGATCGCCATTGTTGTTTTCTTTATCGAATTCCGAATAGACAGGCCAAGAGATCGCGCTGTTCGAGCCGCAACTCTCATTACGCAAATTGCTCAGCTCCGAGCAAATCCAAGCTTGGCAAGCGACGAAGTGTTGCGGCAAATAGTTCTTATTCTCGCGGAAGATGGTGTTCCGCTCAAAGGTCTCGACCTCACTCGTCTCGATCTCAGCGGCATTGTGCTTGCCGGCGCTGTGTTGCAGGAAATGAATATTGCTTATGCGATACTTGATGATTCCGATCTCAGCGGCGCTAATCTGGCATTTTCGGATCTCACCGGTGCTAGTCTGAAAGAAGCTAAACTCACCAATGTGACTCTGTTTGATGCAAAACTCGCGAAAGCTGATCTCAGCGGCGCTGATCTGAGGGGCGCCCACCTCAGCGAGGCCGATCTCAGCGGCACCAATTTCAGCGGCGCCAATCTCAGCGGTGCCTTGTTGTCTCGCGCCTACTTCCCCAAAACAAATTTTAGTGGGGTCAATCTCACCGGACTCACCTTGTTCGATGCCTTTATGGAGAACGCCAACTTCTCTGGTGCGAATCTCAGTGGGGCGTCGCTCGGTATGTCGAATTTGAAGAACGCTGATCTCAACGGTGCCGACATTAGCGAGGCTGATCTCAGCCAGTCCGATCTCAGCAGAGCCAATCTCAGCGGAGCCAATCTCCGTGAGGCCAATCTCCGCGAGGCCAATCTCAGCGCTGCCAATCTCAGCAGGGCCAATCTCAGCGGAGCCAATCTCAGCTTCGCTATCCTCAACGGGACCAATTTCAGCGGAGCCAATCTCAGCGGAGCCAATCTCAGCGGAGCCAAACTCCGCGAAACCAATCTCCGAAATGCAAAATCCCTCGAGCAAGCACAACTCGATGCAGCCTGCGTCTCTAAATACGACTACCCGCCGGACTTGCCAGAAGGCTTGAAGCCCCCGACGAAAATCTGTCCCGAAAAGTAACGCCATCACAAGCTTCCCGTGTCTCGATTCACGGAGAATGCCGTGCGCTGAAACTGGATAGCTTCACAACCATAGCGAAACGCCTTAATCTCAATACTTCCGGTCATTTCATTACGTGGACGTCGGCGATACTTATGGCGAACAAAACGCAGGTAGCGCTGTTGCAGCGCAGCGTTAGGGAATGGAACAGCTGGCTGAAGTCGAATCGGGAATCGAACCCTGATCTCAGCGGGCCCGATCTCCGCGGGGCAGATCTCCGCTCGGCCGATCTCCGCGGGGCCGATCTCAGCGGGGCCGATCTCAGCGACGCCGATCTCAGCGCGGCCGATCTCCGCAACGCCAATCTCGGCGAGGCCAATCTCAGCAAGGCAATTCTCTACTTGGCCATTGTCAGTATGACCGTTTTCAACAGGGCCAATCTCAGCGGGGCCGATCTCTACGGAGTTAATCTCAGCGGTTCTGGATTCAACGAGGCCGATCTCAGCGACGCCAATCTCAGCGGGGCCGATCTGACCGACGCCCACACCTATTTTGCGAGCTTTGATAGGGCGCAAGTGTCGGATACCACAAAGGGTCTCGAATCCCTGCGCAACGAACAGCGAGCGAGTTTGCAGCTTGTACCACGATTGGAAGACGAAGTTGAGGAACAAGCAAAACGCTTCAGCATTACGGCAATACGCGCAACGCCAGCTACGGCAGAATATCTCGCAAAGAACCGAGACGACCTGACTGAACTTTTGGAGAAACTGGACAGTTTTATACCGCAAGAAGAGGATGCTGACGGCGAAAATCGAACACCTATCCCTTTGTCGCGAAAGGAATACGAAACAGCAGTGGCTGCGGTCCAAGCGACAATCGCCTTTCACAAGGTCGAGAATATTGACAGTTGGGATGAGCGTGTTCGCGGCGTTATTACGCGCCTCAATGAAATATTGAAGGACTTGGAGGTCTTGGGTAGACAATTTGGAAAAACCCTTAGTGCCTGGGTGCCTATTGCGGGTTTGCTTCGCCGGGTTATCAAAGCAATCGATGCGATGCTGGAAGACCCCAAGGCGAGGGACACAGGAGAAGATGAATAGGCTCATTCGCCCGTATCCCGTTTCTCGGACGTAATCAAGAATCGTGCCCGCCATTTGCTGTCGCAAGCGTTAGATCGTTAAATGCGGTTCCCCGTTCCCGTCGGAGACCGCCCATGACCATCGCCGAAACCCTGGCCGCGTTTCTCATCGAAACGTCTTACGACGACCTACCCAACCAAGCCGTCGATCATGCCGCCATGATCGTTGCCAGCACGTTGGCCAGTGCGGCGTGCGGCACCAATATTTCGTCCGCCATGACGATCCGCGATCTTGCCAAGGCGCAGGGCGGGCGGCCGGATGCTTCGATCTGGTTCGATGCGGGGCCGAAGCTGCCGCTGACGCTTGCGGCGCGGGTCAATGCGATGTTGAGCGACGCGGCGGCGTCCGACGACAGCGATTTGCGCAATATCGTCCATGCCGGCACGCCGCTGACCGCGGCCTCGCTCGCGGTGGCGGAGCGGACCGGGGCGAGCGGCAAGGATGTTCTGGCGGCCATCGTGCTGGGCTATGAAGCCGCGGGGCGGATTGGCGAGGCGATCCTGCCGCGCTTCAACTATCGCGGTCATCACGGCTGCATGGGCGCGGTGTTCGGTGGTGCCGCGGCGGCGGCACGGCTGCTCGGGCTGAATGCCACACAGACGGCGCACACGATCGCCCTCACCGCCACCTCGATCGGCGGATTGACCGTGGCGGCGAACACCAGTGTCGCGCGCGAATACCACGCCGGATTGGCGGCGTTACTGGGCGTCGAGGCGGCGTTGGCGGCACAGCAGGGCTACACCGCCGAACTTTCGATCCTCGAAGCGGAACGCGGATTCTGTGCTCTCTATGCCGGCACCGATGGCGCGAATATCACCGAAGGCCTGGGCGACAGTTGGGACATCGTGACGGACATGGCGCTGAAGCTGGTGCCGGGCGGGCACCCCTACCACGCGCTGGGCGAGGCCGCCGCCAACGCGGCGCGGGAAGGCAATATCGCCGCCGACGAAATTCTTTCGATTACCGCGTCGCGGCCCGGCATGACCGCCTTGACCGGTCCGCTGCATCCGAACGATCTGATCGACATGGCGCACAGCCCCGCCTACTTCCTCGCCGCCGGTGCGGCCGATCATGAATTCGGCTGGGTCCATGCGAGCCCGGCCAAGATCGACGACCCCGTAATTCACGACTTGATCGACAAAGTAGCGATTGGGCCGGAGCCGACGGAGAATGTGGCGGCCTACCGTCAGGGCGCCACCGTCACCATCGAAACCGCGGACGGCCGCGCCGTCACCAACACGGTCTTTGTCCCAAAAGGTGCCGGGTGCCTCGGCATCGACTGGGCCGACGTCGATGCCAAATACCGCGCGCTGACGCCGAACGCGCCGCTTTCCGAAAGTCAGATCGAAGACAGCCTCGCGATCATCCACCGGTTCCGCGAAGCCGAAAACATGTCCGCGCTGATCGGCCTGCTGCGGTAGCATGGCGGGCGCTTTGCGCCTTGTTAGGCTGCGCGAAAGTCGAATCCAGCTACTGAGAGAACCGCGCCATGCCTACGCTCGAAGTCGTGCAAATCCCAAGCCGCAACGACAATTATGTCTATCTGGTCCGCGATCCCGGTCGGACGGCCGTTGGCGTCGTCGACCCTTCCGATGCGGGCCCCGTCATCGATGCGTTGACGGAGCGCGGCTGGACGCTGACCCATATTCTCAACACCCACCATCATGGCGACCACACCGGCGGCAATGTCGAGCTGAAAGAAAAGTACGGCTGCACGATCGTCGGCCCGCGCGCCGATCATGACCGGATCCCCGAAATCGACGTGGATGTCGGCGACGGCGACACCTACGCGTTCGGCGATACCGTCGCCCGTGTCTACGACACGCCGGGCCACACCCATGGCCACATCGCCTATTGGTTTGAAGACGGCGACGCGCTGTTCTGCGGCGACACCCTGTTTGCGCTGGGCTGCGGCCGGGTGTTCGAAGGCACGTTCGATCAGATGTGGCACTCGCTGACCAAGCTGCGCGACCTGCCGGACGACACTAAAGTCTATTGCGCCCATGAATATACCCAAGCGAATGCGCGGTTCGCGCTGACGGTCGAAACCGACAACCAGGCGCTGGTCGACCGTGCGGCGGAAATCGACGCGCTGCGGGCAGCCAACAAACGGACGGTGCCTTCCCTCCTGGGCATCGAGAAGGCGACAAACCCTTTCCTGCGCGCGGACGAGGCGGCCGTCGCGACCGCCGTCGGCCTGCCAAGTGCGGGCCCGGTCGACGTTTTCGCCGAGGTCCGCACCCGGAAAGACAATTTCTAATCCGACGGGACGCGGAGGAAGGCCCTAATGAGCGCACCCGACCTCGCCTATGTCGCTCTGGCCGACGACAGATGGCGGATGATCGACCTCGAGGGACGGCCCGATGGGCGCGGCTCCCTGATCGGCTTCGTGCATCCGTCGAATTTCGGCGGCGGGTTGCTGATACATTTTATCGAACCGCAGGTCGACGGCGAGTTCGCGGAGAAAAAATTTGGCTGAACTCATCAAACAACAGCGGCGCGGCAGCGCGCTCCTTCTGACCATCGACCGGCCCGAAGCCGGCAATTCGATGAGCGCTGAGGTCAGCCAAGCCTTCCTCGATATCCTCGACGGGATCGAAGGCGACGGCAGCCTGCGGGCAATCATCGTCACCGGCGCGGGCGATCGGTTCTTCTGCACCGGCGGTGACGTGAAGCGCTATGCCCTGATCGAAACCAAGGACCAGTTGCGCGACATGATGCGGCTCGCGCGCGAGGTCTTCGTACGGTTCGAAGCCCTGCCGGTTCCCGTCATTGCGGCCATAAACGGCTATGCGATCGGCGGTGGCGTCGAATTGTTGCTGGCCGCGGACATCCGGGTTGCCGCTAAGCACGCTGAAATCGGACTGCCGCAGATCCGCCTCGGCATTATCACCGCGTGGGGCGGCTACGAGCGTCTCGTTCGTGACATCGGTTACAGCCGCGCCATGCAGGTCGTCATGACGGGTGAACGGGTCAGCGCCGAAGAAGCGATGCGCCTCGGCATCATCAACGCCGTCGCGGACGATGGCGACGCGATCGCAGCGGCGCTGGAAATGGCCGCGCACTTCGAAAAAGCCGCACCGCTGGCGCTCGCACGCGCGAAACGGGTTCTCCACACCGCCGCTACGGGTTCACCAGAGGAAGCCGCAGCAGCAGCCGACGAGGCAATCGTCGAGCTCTGGTTCACCGAAGACCACCGCGAAGCGGAAGCCGCATTCGCGGCAAAGCGTGCGCCTGTCTTCGAGGGAAAATAGCGAGCGGCCCGCCGATTCAAATCATTTGAACCGGTTTAAAATCGAGCGAGCGCCGATGTTTCATCCGGGAAGATATCGAACAGTGTCGCGAAGCCAGAGATATCGAAAATCTCCCGCACATTACCGCTGACGGCGCAAATTCGCAGGGAACCACCCGCTTCCTTCAACCACCGTGCTGCCAGCAGGAGAAAGCGAAAACCGCCGCTGCTGATATATTGCAGCAGCTCGAAATTGACGACGATCTTCGTTTCGCCTTCATCGATCAGCCGGAGCAACAACCCTTCGGCATCGGTCAAGGTACTCGAATCGAGGCGACCCAGGATATCGAGCACGGTGACGCCGTTATTCATACGGACGGTAATCCGCATATCGGCGAATGCTTTGCCGTCCTGAATGCATTCGATCAAGTTGCTCGGTGTGATGCAGGGTGCAGGCTTATCTTTCGTTTCGCTGCTTGCCGTGCTCGCCATTTTATATCTCCTCTTACGTTCAATAGGGCCGGCAATTAGCGCTCGCGGACCGGCCCGAAAGCGGCGCAATCGATATCGGTACGGTGAATTCCGATATCCCTCAGCTGGTAATCGCCCATGGCGTGAAGCGAGGACTCTATGTGCCGACGCCGTTGCCAGTGCATAACCCGATGTAATGAGCACGCCACACGATTCGCGCTGTCTCCGACGACGCGAAGCGTCTCACGGACCCGTGCCTCTGCGATTTCATACTCAAATCTTCCAAACGCCGGCGCTCCGGCGACTTCGCTGCTGCTCATAACGTCTACCCCCTTCAGGCACGCGCTCCTGTTCGAAGCGTCCAAAAAAAGATAGCCGCATCCGTCTTGCGACGCTTGTGGAGGATCTGAAGGAAATCTGGATATATCGTGAAGATGTGCTGAAAAGTGCGTTTTTCGGCACTAATCAGGTGTTGCAGGAGAGATAAGAATCCCAGAATCGACGCGCTATCGCTGATAGGGAAAGCAGCGCTCGCGGTCGAGTGTGAGACCGAAGTGCGTGCCCAACGCCGCAATGGCGTCCTTGTGGTCCGGATAAGGGTCGCCGTTTGCCTCGCCAACGACAATGATCTTGAACATGGGATCCTCATGGCCGCCGGGTGGCAACATTGCGGTGGCGAGATCATCGCCGTCATTGTCCCGCAGCGTGAGAAACAACGGCGTCTCGCGCTGGATATGCGCCTTCAGGCCGATATTCTGCTCGATATAGACCGTTGAGGTCGGCTTGTAGGTTTTGCTCGCCTTTTCATGCGCCAACCGGAAATGCTTTGCGACGGCATGATTCATCAGTTCCGACTCCCGGTCCGCCTCGGCCTCGGTCTCCATTCGAAACCAGGTTTTCCCGTCTCCGGCGTCACACACAAATTCCATAAATTCACCCGTATCCGTTGTTAGGCTATACCCGTCCCCGCCCCGCATCGGTTACCGATAAATAAGGTTAACAGCAGTTGCTTTCGGAAGCCATGGGCGTAGGCAGGGAAGATTATTTTTTCAGTTTCGCGCGGCCGGTTTGACGATGCGGTCCGCCGTGCCATTCTCTTTCACTGGGTAATATGAACGGCGGAGGCGACTCCGCGTACAAACGAGCAGAGAGGCGGGATTGACCATGGATGGAAGCGGCGCAAGTAACAAATGGATCGGCCAACGTACGATTCGTCCGGACGGTGCGGAAAAAGTCACTGGCGGCGCGACATTCGGCGCGGACTTCACTTTGCCTGGCATGTTGTGGGGAAAGGTCCTGCGCAGCCCGCACCCCCATGCAATCCTCAAATCGGTCAATCTGGACAAGGCCGCCGCACTACCCGGCGTAAAGGCCGTCATGAGTGGTGCGGATTTGGTTCACTTCCCGGTCGATAAACCCGTAATGGTCGGCCCCGCCGACATGCGATTTGTCAGCCGAAACGTCATGGCCAGGGAGAAAGTGCTGTATGCGGGCCACGCGGTCGCCGCTGTCGCCGCGACATCGGTGAAGATCGCGCAGGACGCGCTGGCCCTGATCGAAGTGGAATACGAGCCCCTGCGCCATGTCATCGATGTCGACGATGCGATGAAGGCGGACGCGCCCGTGCTGCACGACTTCCTGCGTACCGGCGGCGTCGAGCCGAAACCGGAAACCGCGTCGAATATTGCCAACCGGCTTGAATTCAGCCTCGGTGATCTGGACGCCGGTTTCGCGGCGGCAGATGTCGTGATCGAGCGCAGCTTCAAGACCAAACCGATCCACCAGGGCTATATCGAGCCGCATGCCTGCCTCGTCAACGTCTCGAAGGACGGCCAGGCGACGATCTGGAGCAGCAGCCAGGGCCATTTCATGGTCCGCAACGCGACGGCGAAGATGACCGGCACCAAAGTCGCCGATATCCGCGCCATCCCCGCTGAGATCGGCGGCGGCTTCGGCGGCAAGACGATCGTCTATCTGGAACCCTTGGCCTTCGCGCTATCTCGAAAATCTGGATCGCCGGTCAAGATGGTGATGACGCGCGAAGAAGTCTTCCGCGCAACGGGACCAACTTCCGGTTCCTCCAACTCGGTCAAGATCGGCGCGACCAAGGACGGTAAGATCGTCGCCGCCAGCGCCACCTTCCGCTTCCAGGCGGGCGCGTTTCCCGGCTCGCCGGTGCGTGCCGCCGCGTCTTGCGCCTTTGCGCCCTACGATGTCGAGAACGTCATGGTCGAAGGCTACGACGTCGTGATGAACCGGCCAAAGAGCAACGCTTACCGCGCGCCGGGTTCGCCCATCGCCGCCTTCACGGTGGAAACCGCGATGGACGAGCTCGCTGACAAACTCGGCATCGGCCCGCTGGAGTTACGCTTAATGAACGCCGCCAAGGAAGGCACCCGCGCCGCCTACGGCCCGACCTTCCGCAAGGTTGGTTTCGTCGAAACGCTGGAGGCCGCAAAGGCGCATCCGCATTTCGGTGCACCGCTCGGCCCCAACCAGGGACGTGGCATCGCCTGTGGCTTCTGGTTCAATGTCGGCGGCGAATCCAGCGCGCAAGTTCACGTCAACGAAGACGGCACGGTCACCGTCATCACCGGCCACCCGGACATCGGCGGCAGCCGCGCCTCCATGGTGAATATCACTGCCGAGATGCTGGGTATCGATTACCGTCAAGTGCGCGCGCAGATCGGCGACACCAATTCCATCGGCGTCAGTGCGACGACGGGCGGCAGCCGCGTCACCTTTGCCGCCGGCATGGCGGTCACACAGGTGACGGAGAAGGTTATCCAGACTCTGCGCGAGCGCGCGGCGAAGATCTGGGAGATCGACGTCGAGGCCGTCGAATGGGCAGACGGTCACGCCAGTCCCGCCGGCGCCAACGCGGGCAATTTCGAGCCGCTATCGCTCGCCGACATCGCGGCCAAGGCGACCGTCACGGGCGGCCCGATCAACGGCCAGATTTCGATCAACGCCCAGGGTGCTGCCCCCGCCTTCGCGACGCATGTCTGCGACGTCGAGGTCGATACGGAAACCGGCCGCGTCGACATCCTGCGCTACACCGCGCTGCAGGATGTCGGGCGCGCCGTGCATCCGAGCTACGTCGAAGGCCAGATTCAGGGCGGCGTCGCGCAAGGCGTCGGCTGGGCACTGAACGAGGAATACATCTACAACGACAATGGACAGCTGGAGAATCCCGGCTTCCTCGACTACCGGATGCCCGTCGCCTCGGACCTGCCGATGATCGACACCGTCGTCATCGAAGTTCCAAACGATGCCCACCCGCACGGCGTGCGCGGTGTCGGCGAGGTTCCGATTGCCCCGCCCATGGCAGCGGTCGCAAACGCGATCGAAAACGCAGTGGGACTGCGGCTCAGCGACTTGCCGATGTCGCCACCGAAGGTATTGGCGGCGCTGGAGGGAGAGCAATAATCCTGCGGAGACGTTTTGCGTAAGGCCACAATCACGGTTCTGATCGGCGTCCTGCTGTTCGCCGTACCGGCGGTTGCGCAAATAACGGTGCCGTTGCGATCCAGCGAACGGTCGGATGCGGCCGTATCCGAGTCCGTAACGCTTTACAGCAAGTCCTATGCGCTGGTCATCGGTAACGATGCGTATGCCGATCCGTGGCCGCCATTATCGAATGCAGTTAAGGATGCACGGTTGGTGAAGGAGGCCCTTGAGGCGAAGGGTTTCGAGGTCACGTTTCTCACCAACGTAACCTCCCGACAGATGGTCGACGCGTTTGAAGCCTTCTTTTTGGAAAAAGGCGAAGACCCGGAGGCACGGCTGTTCGTCTGGTATGCCGGTCATGGCCATTCGGAGCGCGGCGAAGGCTACCTTGTTCCCATCGACGCTCCGGACACCAGCGAGGGCGGAAAGTTCCGGCGCAAGGCACTGTCGTTGCGGCGCATGGGAGAGTACGCGAGGGATTCCCTGGCACTGCATATCTTCGCGGTGTTCGATTCCTGCTTTGCCGGCACGATCTTCAATGTCGGACGCGACAAACCGCCGCCGGCGATCACCCGCGCAACCACACGGCCGGTACGGCAATTCCTGACCAGCGGTGAAGCTGGCCAGACTGTGTCCGACGACGGCACGTTCCGAAAGCTTTTCGTACGCGCGCTTACCGGCGAAACACGCGCCGATGCGAACAAGGACGGCTACCTTGCCGCGAGCGAGCTTGGCCTCTTCATGGCCGGTGAGATCACCAACTATTCAAACGGCACGCAGACGCCGCGTAGCGGCAAACTCAACGATCCGGATCTGAACCAGGGCGACTTCATTTTTCAGATGGCAGCGACAAATGCCGCACCCGTAGCCACAACCGCAGATAGAGAAGCGTTGTTCTGGCAGTCGGTCCAAGGCAGCAACGACCCGGCGATGTACGAAGCCTATTTGGCGCAATATCCACGCGGTGCATTCACGGCCCTTGCGAGGCTTAAGATTGCGCAACTGGCGCCGCATCAGGACGTCGCCACCCGCGCAACGCGGATCGCACCCCTGCCCAGCCCAGCCAAACCCGCGGTCGGCACGTTTCCGGCGTACAGCGTGTTTCGCGACTGCCCGGACTGTCCGGAAATGGTCGAGCTTCCGGCGGGAACGTTTCGCATGGGTCATTCACGCGATGTGGGGGCGGTCTACGCAAAGCCGGCCCGCCCGGTCCACACCGTGACCATACCAGCCCCGTTCGCGATGAGCCGTTACGAAATCACCTTCGAGGAATACGATCGCTTCACCGGTGCGACAGGCCGAGCACGCCTCGACGACAAGGGTTGGGGCCGCGGCCGCCATCCGGCCGTGCGGGTACCGCGGCGTGACGCCGTGGCCTACGCAAAATGGCTCAGTGACAAGACCGGCGAGCGCTACCGGCTGCCGACCGAAGCCGAATGGGAGTACGCGGCGCGCGGTGGCACCGAAACCAGCTTCTGGTGGGGCGACACACCCAGCCCGGATAACGCCAACTACGGCAAAGGAGCGGCCGGCTGGTTCGCCGACGGCGCCGTCGCGGGCAAGGACAACTGGCAGTTCACAGCACCTGTGGGCTCGTTTCCGCCGAACCCGTTCGGACTGCACGACATGAACGGCAACGTCTGGGAGTATGTCCAGGATTGCTACCACGACAATTACGACGACGCCCCCGACGATGGATCGGCGCGGCTGAAGCCGCCAAAGTCCGAACTCGACGACGAAGACGACCCGCCGGGCGAATGCTCGATGTACGTTCTGCGCAGTGGGTCTTGGGGTTACAACCCGAACTTCAGCATGTCGGCGAGCCGCATCGGGATCAACTGGGCGGCCGACAGCTTCCTGCACTACGGCATCCGGCTAGTACGCAAAATGGATTGACTGTGTGCCACGCCTCACCCACCGCCACCATAACGCGCCTCGAGCGCATCGAGTTGCGCCATACCCGTGATATCGTTGAGTTCCTCGAAGGAGATCATCAGATCCTCGCGGTCGGGCGTGCCGTTGTTGGCGATCACGTCTTCCTTGAACACGTCCATCGCATTCATCATCCCGCGCAGTGCCGCCGACGTCAGCAGCCGCGGATAGATCACCGCCGCTACACCCATCGCCTCCAGGTCTTTGGGCCCGATCAGCGGCGTGGTGCCGCGGGCGCGGATGCCGAAGCCCATATTGACCGACAACGGTTTGGGCACACTGCGAGCAACTTTCTCGATGTCTTCAGGCGTCAGCAGCGCATCGGCGAACAGCAGATCCGCGCCGGCTTCGGCAAATAGGTTCAGCCGCTCGATCGCCTCGTCCACCCCCAGTACCCCGGCCGCATCGGTGCGCGCCTTGATGACGAAATCGTCGCTGCGGCGAGCATCCGCGGCAGCGGCGATCTTGTCGCGTGCTTCCTCGCGTGAGATTACGTCTTTGCCTGCCATATGACCACAGCGCTTAGGCCAGGTCTGATCTTCCAGCATGACCCCGGCAAGCCCCGCCTGTTCGAAAGCGCGGACGGTGAAATACACGTTCATCGCGTTGCCGTAGCCGGTATCGCCATCGCCCAGCAGGGTAAGATCGGTGCAGTTCACCATGTCGCGGCACGCGGCCACATTCTCCTGCAGCCCCATCACACCACGGTCGGCCCAGCCCATGTGACTTTCTGAAATACCAGCGCCCGAAATCCACGCCGCGTCGAAACCTGCCAGTTCGACGATGCGGGCACTGAAGCCATCATGCACCCCCGGCATGATCGTGATTTCGGATGCCGCAAGGCGCTCTTTCAGGGTCGGTTTGTCCTTAGCCATCGTCATCCTCGCTCCGAATTGGGTGCGGCGCACGCCGCTCCCCATCATGATAACGGACGACCAAGGCGAAGCGAAAATTTGCGACTACTCGGCGACCGACAATGCAGCCGGCCGTTCCTGCGCCTGCGGGAATGTTACGGTGACGGTGGTGCCCCGTCCAAGCTCGCTTTCGATTTCCATTTTTCCGCTGTGAAGCTCCACCAGCGAATGAACGATCGAGAGGCCCAAACCCCAACCGGTATCCGACTCGTAGGGGTTTTGCTCCCCTCGGCTGAACGGATTGACCACGTCCGCCAGCCGATCCGGCGAAATGCCGCTCCCCGTATCCTGAATCACGATCTCCGTGCGCTGTTCATAAGCGCGTGCCAGCACGGTCACGGTACCGCCATTCGGCGTAAACTTGACCGCATTGTTGAGCAGGTTATGGAGAATCTGTCTCGTGGCCCGCTTATCCGCATACAAAGGCAGAGGATTCTCGGGTACCTGCTTAGCCAAGGTGATCTTCTTCGAGTCCGCTTTTCCGGCGAAAGTCCGAACGCAGTCGTCAATCATCTCGTCTACGGACAGCTCTTCGCAGTCCAGCGATTTCTTGCCGGCTTCAATCGTCGAGATATCCAGGAGGTCGTTGACCAGTTCGAGAAGATAGGCTGCACTGGAATGAATATCGCCAGCATATTCGCAATATTTCGCCTCTCCCAACGGACCGATCAATTCCGAACGAAGGATATCCGAGAAGCCGAGAATGGCGTTCAGCGGTGTCCGCAAATCATGACTCATATTTGCGAGGAACTTTGATTTGGACGCGTTGGCATCCAGGGCCTCCCGCAACGCCGCGTCGCGCGCCCTCTCCATACGCCTCTGCTCGGTGATGTTGCTTCCCGTGCCGCGGTAACCAGCGAAGCGCCCCCTATCGTCGAAAACGGGCTTACCGCTGATGCTGATGGTTACCACGATTCTGTCCGCGCGAATGACGTCATAGCGGAAGTCCCGAAACGGCCGCCGGTTATCCAGATCGCTATAGTGCTTACGCCATTTCTCGTCTTCGACATCTTCCGGCGTCATTTCACGCCGCGTTTTGCCGATATAGTGAGTGGGGTCGAATCCGGTAATTTCGTGGTAGCGGTCGGAAGCATTGGTAAAGCGAAGCTGTTCGTCCATTTCCCATGACCAGTCCGACGCCGACTCGGTGAAGTCACGGAAGCGCCTCTCGCTTTCGGCCAGCGCTTTTTGCGCTTCCACCTGTTCCGTGAGATCGACACTGATGGAGCCGATCTTTTCGATCTTTCCATTGCTATTGCGGATCGGGAATTTGGTGATGCTGACAGTATGCAGTTTGCCATCGGTAAAGGCGCGCTCGACCTGTCGTGTGAGGATCTGACCGGTCGCTTGAATTTCCGCTTCCTGACTTCTCATGATTGCTGCGTCTTCGTCGGACTGAAAGTTATCGAGTGTGTATGATCTTTTGCCGATCAACCCGCCCGGCTCAATACCGTACCAACGAATATAGGTACCGTTCACCCGTTCGATCACATGGTTCGTGTCTTTAATGAGCAGACCCAGCGGTACGTTCTCAAATATGGATGTCAGCAGCACTTCGCTTTCCTGCACCGCTGTTTCTGCTTTTTTGCGTTCTGTTATATCCAGGCTGATCGTTGCCGCGCTGCCGTCGGTGAGTTTCTGCTCATTGACAAGCAGCCAGATGCCATCTTGGCGCGCGAGTTCATAAGGACCGCGAGGGTTCCGGTAACGATCCAGGCGCTCACTATACCATGCCTCTTCACGACCGACGGCGTCTGGATAGGCGCCGTGTTCCAACATCATACGAACGTGGTCTGCATGCAGTATCCCAGGCTCGATCGCCGGCTTAACGGCGGCGTTTATATCCCGAAATTTTTGGTTGCAAAGAACAAGCCTATCATCTGAATCCCAGAGAGCGAAAGCCTCCCCGAGCCCCTCGACTGCACGCGCGAGCAATGATTTTGCATCGTTTGAAGCAACCTCGGCTTCAACTTCCCGGGTAATATCGCTGCCGGTGCCGCGGTATCCGGAAAACTGGCCGTCGCCATCGAAAACCGGAACCCCTGACGAGCGAATCCAGCGGACGCCGTCCGGCCCTTGGCGCGGATAGACGAAGTCCTTGAATGGCTCGCGCCGCCGTAGCCTTTCGAGCTGCCCTTGCCACAGCGCATTCGGTTCATAGGATTCTGAAAGTTCTTCCCGCCTTTTGCCGTAAAGCGACTCTCGCGGCATTTTGATCACATCTTCGACCGCCGATGAGAACCAGGTGTAATGAAGGTTCTCATCCATTTCCCAAAACCAGTCCGAGGCGGAATCGGCGAAATCTTCCATGCGCCGCCGTGCAATCTGCGCCGCCCGCTCCGCGCATTCGAGACGCGTCACTGCATCCGACGCCTCGCGAACCGAACAAAGGTAACCGACACCGATCAGCGATACCGCGGCCAGCACCATCGGCCACGACCAGTTCAAATGCAGATCGATCATGAAGTCCATGGCTCGCTGAGATCCAACGAGACCAGGCAAGAGCGTCATAGCAAAAAGGTCGGTGGCATAGAACAGCGCGATCAGCCCCAACCCGGCGAGCGGCAATAACCGCGCTTTCCGCCCCAAAGCGGCAGGGTTGCTCCAATTCCGGCGCAGCGTAAATCCACACATCGCCAGCATCAGGGCGATAATGCAGATGTCGAAAACAGCCATCAGTGTAGGGGACGACCAGATCATTGCATCTCACGCCGACGACCGGCGGTTTCCTTCGGATTCGTTCGTATGGTTAACGGATTGTTGTCGCGTTCCTTTTAATAATTGCTTAATGCGAGAACTCTGTTGATTGGAATTCTACCCATCCGGTTTGGCTGTTGGGCCAGCCGTTGCATCATGCGGACCGAACCGTTTGACAGGAGGCACGCGATGAGCAACCCGGCATTTGCATTCGACCATGTTCATATAATCAGCCAGAACCCGAAAACCTCGGCCCAATGGTACGAAGCCATATTCGGCGCGGAGATCGCGCGCGAGAGCGAAACCCGCGGTGCACCACAGATCTTTGTCGAGCTCGGCGGCATGACGATCATCATCCGCGGCCAACGGCCTGGCGAAGCGCCTACCACGCCAAAGGGCGTTCAGCAATACGCGGACTATTCGAGCCACAATGAATGGGGCACCGACCATTTCGGCTTCATGTACAAGGGCGACCTGCGCGCCTTCTGCGACGAGTTGCGCGGCAAGGGCGTCACTTTCCCAGTCGAGCTCAAGGAATTCAACGGCAACACGCTGTGCTACGTCGCAGCCCCTGACGGTGTCAGTATCGAACTGATGCAGGCCTAGCTGCGTATCTTAAGGCGCGAGAAGCGTGATCGCGAACACCGTTGCCATAAAGCAGATGACCCATAGCAGGATAGGCCCAGCCGGGCCGCTGAATTCAAGCGGTCCAAAACGCATAGACAAAGGACCTTCGGCGGTCTGCTGAAACGCCATGACGATACCGAATGAGAGGGCGGCCGCCATCGGCAGCCCGATAACCAGAGAAAAATTTTCCAAAACAAAACGGGTCCAAGTTTCGTGTCCGAAAACACGGTCGCAAACCCAACCGAAAAGAAGCGAAAACAAACCGGTGAGAACCAGCGCACCGACCGCCAAACCTAACCGCGCTCTGCGGCTCATCGTGTCCGATGTACTCAACGCATTGCCCGTCTTGTCGCGCTAGAACCGTACCGGAATGCTGCGCGGACCGCGAACCTGGCCGCCGGCCCAAGTTACCGCATCGGGATCCGAGAGCTCGAACTCGGGAATGCGTTCGAACCAGGCCCTTAGCGCCACGTCCATTTCCATGCGCGCCAGATTGGAGCCGGCGCAGCGGTGGATGCCGATACCGAAGGCGACGTGCCGGTTGCGCTCCCGGTCGAGCACGACTTCGTCGGCGCGCTCAAAGGCTTCCGGGTCGCGGTTCGCCGCAGGGAAATTCAGGATCAGCTTCTCGCCCGGCGTCAGTTCCGTATCGCCAAGCGTCACCGGTTCCAGAATCTTTCGCGCCATCATCACCGGGCCATAGAAGCGCAGGAGTTCCTCGATCGCTGTCGGAAACAGGTCTGGTTCCTTCGCCATGCGTTGGCGGTCTTTCAGCGTCGCGGCGAAATGCCAGAGGGACGCGCCGATCGAGCTCCAGGTCGTATCGATCCCTGCCACCAGCAAAAGATTGCAGATGCCAATAATGTTGTGATCGTTCAGCCGCTCGCCTTCGACTTCCGCCTCGATCAGCGTCGAAACCACATCGTCGCTCGGGTTCTTCCGCCGATGGGCCACCAACTCGCCAAAAAATTCCCGGATGATGCGGCGGTATTTCATCCGCAAATCCGGATTCGTTTGACCCAGTTCGAGCACGCCTCGCGTCCACTCGGTGAATTCGTCGCCACGTGACGCGTCGATACCGAGAATGCGCGCGATCACCCGCGGGGGAACCTGTTGGGCGTAGTCCGCCGCGGCGTCACAACTCCCCTTGTCGATGAACCGGTCGATCAGTTCATGGCACAGGTTTTCGGTAAACTCGCGATAGGTCTCGGTCGCCCGCGGGGTGAAGAACGGCAGAATCAGCTGCTTGTATGGTTTGTGTTCAGGCGGGTCAGCGGTGATTGGCGGATTCTCGGAGCCATACGCCTTGACCTCGGCAATCATCTCTTCGCGCAGCGCGCCCGTCGGCGGAATGACCGTCGGCGAGCGGGAAGACAGTTCCGGCACCATGCGCACGGCTTGCTGTACGTCTTCGTAGCGGGTCGCCATGAAGGAGCCGCCCCACCGCTTGGTGTGGGCAACGGGACAGCGCTGGCGCAGATCGTCCCAGACCGGTCCGGGCTCCTTCACATAGTCGGGATCGAAAATATCGTAATCGGTGGCCCAATCTTCTACGGGACGATTGTCGTCGCTCATGAAACCGCTCCTTCGATCTTATTCCTCAACCAGTTCAACGGCGAATTCCGGACAATTGGAAATCGCGAGACGCGCCTTCTCTTCTAATTCTGGCGGTACGTTGCCATCATTCGCGGCGCTGGCATAACCGTAATCGTCGAGTTCAAACAACTCGGGCGCGAGAGCCTTGCACCGGTTATGGCCTTCGCATTTTTCGGAATCGACACGGATGCGCATAATCTTGCCTACGGTAAGTTGCTACCCTGGATGATACCCAATTTTCGGTGCGAATACATGGTCCTTTACGCCGCGGCCTTAAACGCTGCGGTAAAGTCACCCCATGGCGCCATGGGATCCCCAACAGGAATCGGGTCGTAGAGCCCAACACGCTGCAACAATCCGTCATAACGCTTGCGCAAAATGCTCGGCAGTTCGGACCGTTTGCCGCTGACCGTCACCTCATCCATCAAAGCATCCGGGACCAGCGCCGTCATCGCGGCAATATCGCCCTGACGCATGAGCTGGCTGAGTTCCTTACCAAGGTCGTTAAAGCCGTGATATTCCAGGAGTGCCCGGTAGTTGGGTGTCGATGCATAGAACGCCACCTGCTGACGCACCGGCGCTTCCGCCTTTTGCCGCTCCGCCTCGGTATCTCCCAAGATACCGAAAACCGGCGCGAACAAGCAAAGATCGTCGACCGATTTGCCGCGCGTCTTCGCCCCGACATCGATCGCGGGCCTCACCACATCGCGCAGATAGCCGGTCGAGTGCATAGGATGGATGTGGAAGCCGTCCGCCGCCTCCCCCGCGGCACGGCACATCCGCTCGTTGACGCCGGCCAGATAGATCGGGATCTCAAGATGGTCTATGGGGCCCGGATTGAAGAACGGATTGATCAGGCTGAACTGATAGAATTGCCCACGATGGTCCGGCTTCGCCCCCGTCTGGAACGTATTCCAGATTGCGCGCAGGCAATGGATATAGTCGGTGATGCGGGCGGCAGGGTGGTCAAACGGCATCGAGAAGCGGCGTTCCACATGCGCACGTACCTGTGTGCCGAGGCCAAGGTGCAGGCGCCCGCCGCTGAACTTCTGCAGATCCCAAGCCGTTTGCGCCATAGCAAAGGGACTGCGCCCAAAGGCGACGGAGATATTGGTGCCGACTTCGAGCGTCGTGGTCGCCTTGGCGGCCGCCATCAGCGGCAGGAACGGATCGTGCGCTGCTTCGAAGGTCCACACCGCGTCGAAACCGGACGTCTCAAGCGCCGCCGCATGCGACTCTACATCGCTCAGCGCAATATCCCCCAACTCCGCATCGATCTTGATCATCGGCATTTTCCCTGTTTGTGTTGGCGCATTTTGCACAGGCGACGGCTTGATTTTCAAATCGGAACCGCAAGATGCTTCACTCGATCCTCTATCATTGTACTGTCCAATACCGTAACACCGTTCTCACGCTGCGGCCGCTCGGCACACATCATTTCGTATCATCCAAAGAGCCCTGCCCTCATGACCAAACACGAAGACAGTATCGAAGTTCCCTATGGCTGGGTGATCGTATTCGCGTCGCTAGCGCTGCATAGCATCGGGCTCGGCGCGCCCAATATCCTGTTCATCGCACTCAAGCCGATCGCCGCGGATCTGGGGTCGCTGCGCAGCGTACCGTCCTTCGCCTATTCGCTGCTGATGATCGGCACTGGCGTCGGCGGCATCTTCATGGGGCTGTGGATGGACAAGCGCGGCGTCGTCTATCCGGTCCTGTTCGGCAGCGTTATGATCGCACTGGGTGCCTTTCTGGCGAGCCAGTCGGAGGGCCAATGGGGACTGTATGTGGCGAACGGCGTGCTGATCGGTCTGCTCGGCAAGGCCGCGATAATTGCGCCGCTGATCGCCAATGCGACTCGCTGGTTCGACAAACGGCGCGGTCTGGCTATCGCCATCATTTCTTCCGGTCAGGGTGTGGCGGGCGCGCTCTGGCCGCCGGTACTACGCTATTTCACGGACGCCGAAGGCTGGCGCGAGACTTACTTCTACTACGGTATTTTCGTGCTCGCGACGATGGTGCCGCTGGCCCTGCTGCTGCGCCACAAACCGAAGGCCACCGCTCTCACCCAGCGGCATGCGACCGAGAACAAGCACGAAGTCCTGGGGCTGTCGCCCAACTTCGTCCATGTCATTCTTTGCCTTGCGACCATCGGCTGCTGCGCCGGGATGGCCATGCCGATCGTCCATCTCGTCAGCCACGCGACGGACCTTGGTTTCGCGCGGGCGCGGGCTGCAGAACTGCTGTCCGTCCTGTTCGCCACCGCGTTCTTCAGCCGGCTCGGTTTCGGCATGCTCGCCGACCGGATCGGCGGGGTGCGCACACTGCTAATCGGATCGACATGCCAGGCCGTTATGCTGGTGGCCTTCGCAGTGGTCGAAAGCCACACCGGCCTCTACATCGCCGCCTTCCTCTTTGGTCTCGGTTTCGCCGGCATCATGCCCTGCTACCCGCTGATCATCCGCGTGCTGTTCCCCATCAATGAGCTCGGCTGGCGGATCGGCTGGCAATACCTGTTCGCCGCTATCGGCATGGCCCTCGGCGGCTGGCTCGGCGGCGCGATCTTCGACGCAACGGGCAGCTATTCGTACGCCTTCCTGACCGGCGTCGGGTTCAACCTGATGAATCTCGGGCTGATCAGCTTCATCTACGTCGTCCAGAACCGTGAGGGCGGCGCGGCGCAAGCGGCGTAAACGCGCGCCCTCAGCGCCCCATGGCATAGAACTCATCGTTCGGGCGCAGCGCCAGGAAGTTGGCCATGCGATTGCTGAGTCCAAAGAAGGCGGCGATGCCGGCGATGTCCCAGATGTCTTCATCGGAAAACCCCTGCGCCCGCAGCGCTTCGAAATCGTCATCGCCGATTGCTTTGGCATCGCTCGAGACCTTTAGAGCAAAATCCAACATCGCTCGTTGCTGGACCGTGATATCGGCCTTGCGGTAATTGACCGCCACTTGATCGGCAATCGTCGGGTTCTTCGCCCGGATGCGCAGCACCGCCCCATGTGCAACGACGCAGTATAGACAGTTATTATCGGCTGAAACTGCGACGACGATCATCTCCCGATCCGCCGAGCTAAGGCCGCTATCCCGTTTCTCCATCAACGCGTCGTGCATGGCGAAGAACGCGCGGAACTCAGCCGGCCGGTGCGCCAGCGCCAGAAACACATTCGGCACGAAACCCGCCTTCTCCTGCACCGCCAGCACACGCTCCTTGATGTCGGCGGGCAGATCGTCAATTGCGGGGATAGGGTAGCGGCTGATGGGAACGGACATAGAGTCCCTTTCTCGTGGCTTGCGCAGACCGCATTACGTGTTATCGGCCTGGTGATAACAATGAGCGAGGTCAATTCTGCCGCATTTGAAAGGGCGTACGCGGATTTGGGTGGATATCTCGGCATCAGAGCCTTATCTTGATTTTCGCCAAATGGCGTGATATATATAGACATTTGGCGAAAACTGAAGGCCGAGCATTATCGCGGTAGAGACTTATGCGGACGTCCGGGACGGGCTTGAGCGACATGACGATCATCGCGTCGTTACCGTAGCAACCAAGGCCTATGCGCGGATCGCCGCCGCCTGGAAACTCAGGAATGATGACGCCGCGGAACTGATCGCCGTGTCACCACGGACCTGGAGCCGCATGAAATCGCAAGGCTGGTCGGGACGGCTGTCGAAGGACCAATTGACGCGCATCAGCGCCTTTGTCGGCCTATACAAGGCCCTGCATCTCTACTTTAGCGACGATTTGGCCGACGATTGGATCACCCTGGACAATGCAGGGCCAACCTTTGCCGGCAAAGCTCCTGCCAAGAAGATGATCGAGGGCGGCCTGCCCGCCATCCTGGAGACGCGGGATTACGTGGACGCGCTTCGAGGCGGCGTGTGATACCGGCGCTGGTTGAAATCGCCGAACCCGCAACCGTCCGTCTCGTCCCGACCGCCTACTATAAGCCGCCGGTCCTGCGGGCCCTGGTCGACAGTGATGACGAACTCGCCATCCTCGAAAGCATCGAAGGCCTGACGAACCGGCGTCTGCGCGCCCAAAAGTCCGGCCTTCGCGATCTGGATTCCCGCGAACTCGTCCTGAAAGCTTGGGGCCATACCCATATCAACGCCGCCTTCGCCTATACGCGCCCGGAAGGCAACCGATTCAACGAATACGGCCGCGGCGCCTGGTACGGCGCATTCGACGACCTCACGGCCATCGACGAGGTGGCCTATCACCGGACGCGCGAACTGACGAACATCGGCCGGTTTCACGATGAAGCGATATATCAGGCCTTGCTCGCCGGTTTCATGGGCGAATTCCACGATCTGCGCCAAGCATCGGAGGGCTATGCCAGCCTCGACCCCGACCCCGCGATTGGCTATCCGGCAGGCCAGGAATTGGCGAACCGATTACGCGCTAAAGACGCGCGCGGCATCGTCTACCCGTCCGTCAGAAGACCAGGCGGCACCTGCCTCGTCGCCTTCGAACCGCACCTTGTTCAGAACGTGCGGCCCGCCGCGAGATGGAAACTCTCCTGGGATGGGTCGCCGGACTATACGGCGACGACGGTATGACGCGTATTTTAGGTAACCCGCTCATCCACCCTCCAACCCGAACTTCTTCGCCAAAATATCCAGCCCTCTTCGCAATATTTCGTAGTGGCCGCGAGGGATGAAATCCTGCATGCAGACGACCGACACAATGGTGTCGGAGCCGATCGGACCGACCGCCCTCACCGCCTCCACGAAGCGCTGGTGGTGGTCGGCGGAGGTGATGCGCAGGGCCTCGACGCTGCCGCGGGCGATCATGTCGCTGTACTGGGCCACCACACGAGGTTCACGGCCGGTGCGGTTCCAGAGTTCACGCAGGATCAGGCCGGCGTCGCGCTGCACGACGGAGATGATGCGGTTGCGGCGGTAGACATAGAGCGGATCGTCGATTTCGATGGCGCGCGCCCGGTCTCGGTTCTTGGTGTTCTCCGCATCCGCCGGCACCTTCTCGATCACCACCGGACCCTGACGGCTGCGGTAAGGCGTGCCGAAATCGCTGTGCAGGGCGCTGGCCTCCGGTTTGCTCTTCTGTTTCTTGCGTTTGCCTGTCGTCGGCATGGCTATCCCTCCTGTCGTGGTGAGCGGGTATTGGTTGGCGGCTAAGCTTCGCCCGAATTGCGGTAGGCGGCGGGGATAACAAAACGAGGCACGGTGTCATGCAGGCAACGGCCAATCGAAAACAGCCAGACGGAAACCCGCGGCACGCGCTTCAGTCTTCCGGAATTTCGTCGTCGGTTTCAGCTGTAAGAAGATTTAGAAACGCGGTGTCTTCGACGGGATACGGATCGTCGTAGCGTCGGCCGCGTAGCAACCGGGCAAGTATGGCATCGGGGTCAGGTAATGATAGCTCGGTCACTGTGTTTCCTCCTCGATCCTCACGAGGCCGCGCCACTTAGGGCCGCCGGTTCCAGGGTTATCTCCACATCGTCTCCGTCATGCCGGTACACCGTAAGGCCGCGTAATTCGGCTGCTATGACGCCATGGCGGGATAGCAGCCCGATTACCGGCCCTACGGGGGCACTCAGTTCGGGGGCCGCGGCTTCCGGCACCGCGATCACCACGACAACCGGAGCCGGCACGGAGCCGTCAAAACCAGCGCGCGCCTGGTCAGCGATTTGCGTGCGAAGCCGCCAGCCTGCATCGGCCAGCCAAACGTTGTATTTGCAGACAGAATCCTGCTTCGCCTCAGGCGACGGCGGTAGCGGCAACGCGAATTTCACGACAGCACCGCCAAGACCAGTCCCCACCCGACTGCGGACAGGAGAGCGATCAATGCCCAGGCTTTCCGCGTCTCAAGCCGCCGACGTCCTGAGAGAGACCGTAATACGGTTAGATATCCCGCCATGGTGCCTCCAGACAGGGTTCGCACATGCGATTGCCCCAACCGCTCGATTTGAACTTCTGCCCGCAGCACAGGCAGATGCGGATCGCGGGGCGGTTCTCTTCCGGCCGACCCGACGGCGCAGGTGGCCCCTTTTTGCGAGGCGCTGTGCGTTTTTTCTTGACGATAGGCATAAAATACACGTAGTAGGTTTTATCCCATTATTTAACAGGTATTTTCCTATTTGATTTTTCCTACCGACTTCAAGACAATAGGGTATGGCTAAGCAACGAACCGCAAAAGAAGACCTGGATGTCGCGCGCCGCGTGATTCTCGCGCGCCTTGACGATCCGGCAATGAATGGTGCGACACTGAAGGGTCTTTCGCTCGAAATCGGCCGCAACGAGACCTATCTGCACCAGTTCGTCTGGTACAACTCGCCGCAGAAACTGGATGAAGACGATCGATTAAAGCTTGCGGGCTTGCTGAGGGTCGATCAGCAGACCCTTCGCCCGCTACATCATCTCGGGAATATGCCCGATCTTCCCCCTGAATTTAGCCCCGAAACCGAGACAATTTCGCCACAAATACCCGCATTAGGTGGTGATGGCGCCGTTATAGTAGAATTGGGCGTACGAGCATCATCTGGCGGAGGAAGCATAGTGTCCGATGAACCGGAATTAGGGTCCTGGTCGTTCCCGGAATTGTGGCTTCGCACCGAATTGCGCGCGTCGGTTTCGGAACTGCGGATCATCACGATCGACGGCGACTCGATGGAGGGGATCCTGCGTTCCGGCGACAAGGTCATCGTACATATCGGCCGCACCGAACCCTCGCCGCCGGGGATCTTCATTCTGTTCGACGGCATCGGCCTTGTCGCCAAACGGTTGGAGTTTATCGAAGGGTCGGACCCGCCCACCGTGCGAATCAGCTCCAGCAACCCCTCCTACCCCTCCTATGAACGCACCGTAGACGAGATCAACATTGTCGGTCGTATCGTAGGCCGATGGGAACGTCTTTAGGAACGCTGCCTGAAGTTGATGAGCGCGCATTGAAGCATTGCCCGGCATAGCTTTCTCATAAAATTCTTTTATTAGTGTGTATTATGGCGCTCTTTTGATAAATTAAGTTATTATAATTTTTACTTATAGAACGCGAAGGCCCAGGTGCCGCTTATCCTATCGAACGGATTCATTAGTATGTTATAAATAGGATAATTCCTATTATTATCTTACTTCAATCCTATGGAGTAAGATATGCCGTCTCTTCTTGCCCGGCTCCGTACCCTTGAGAATAAGTATAACGGCCCGATCCCGCGCGCGGAATACGACCACGTTCTACACGATACGCCCGTCGCTCTACGCGTCGCTCGAACGCATATCCGTTTCTGCCGCCGCAGAACAAACCAGGCGATTAACGCAAGCACGTCCTGGCGCGATGCGGTTACGTTCGGCAACGTCCCTCCTCTATCGCCCACCGATCGCCTGGCCCGCCGCGTCGCCTTCGCACATACGATCGTGCTTTCCACAAGCCGGTTCTTGGAATGGCAAACTCTCTTGTATGGCCTAACCCAGCCGCTGAAGCGCCTCTGACAGACCGGCCATCCAGGATAACAACTTTTGAAAACACTGACGCGATCTCGTCGTTCTTAACCATAAGACATCACCTCAACTTAACTTTTCTTCGTTACACCAATCCGTGAGCTCACTTGATCGGATCAATCGGATCACGGGTGGTCGGCCATGAGAATTAAACAGCGCAAGGACAGCGAAAAACACGCCGCCGGCGTTCGCGAAGCGCTCGACGAGATTCTGCAAAGCAATGCAGACGGTACACCGGTCTGTGCACCGGATTGCCCAAAGGCCGGAGCCCATTGTTCGCGGCTTTGCGCCGATATCCCTCAAATGCTGTCCAGCGATCCGGAAAAACATCCCTTGGAAGGTGGGATCGCCCCACTGGTCTACGAACTGAAACGGCTCGAAGCCTTCATCCCCTGCTGGTCCTGCGAAGGCCACAATGGCCCCGACGGCACATTATGGAAATTGCCGCGCGTCTGGTTCTACTGCGACTCGGTGGTGCAGCTGCGCGTGCTTGCAGACGCAATCACAGCGCTACATATCGAACGTAAATTGAATGTACCCTGGCGCATCGCGCTAACCTTTTCAGACGATGACAATGCGGACACCACATTTTCTCTGGAACCTGTCCTCGAACAAGAGCGCCCTACCCTGGCCTCCTTGCAGCACGACGTCGACACAATTGCCGCACATCTCCGTAGCGGCGTATTCGTACAGGCGCGCCAACTCATCCGGCGGACCGAATAATGGAACTAGCCGCGCCGGCTCTCGACACTCTGGAGTGCAACCCGGATGCGTCGATCACGGGAAGCCTGAATGGCACCTGTTTCTCCGCCGAAATCGCGATCCCCGAATACGGGCGGCGCATCCATCAGCATTTTGGGCGGCACCCCGATGGCCTACCAATGGACTTCCCGTTCCGCCATTTTGGCCTTTCCATCACATTCGACACGCCTGTCGAGCTTGCTGTTCACGATGCAGACCGCCGATTGAATTCAAATTTGCGCGCGCTGCTCGACCGCTTCGGGCCGTTGACCTTCAAAAACGCTTTTCTGCCCAATAATACGCGGCAAAGCGAACAGCGTAACGTATTCAGCTCCCTTGATTTTCACATCGACCGAGGCCGTACTCAGGACGACAATATCTCTCTGTTCTGGCGCGACCCCTTCGATCCGATACAGCGTGCGCCACGTAGCTCGCAGACGCTGGTGCTTGCCAATGCTGCCGCATATTTGCAGGCGGTTAAGGAGGGCCGCGGTGAGCACACGTTCGAGCAGCACTACGCGCTTTTCAAAGACGAGGATATCGCGCACTTGATCGGCGATGTCGTGCTTGAGCTTGGTTGGCGCGCGCCTGAAGGTGTGGGGGAAATCGCGCTCGTGGACAATCACCGAATGCTGCATGCCAGCTACTACGCACACTCATGGAACAAAGGCTATCCAATCTCTGTCCGGTATATCTTCTAGCAGATCCGTCTTCTTCAGTCTGGCTTCTTCTCGTCGCCCAGCAGCTTGACCTCGCGCTGTGGGAATGGAATCTCGATACCGTTGGCTTTCAGCGCGGTCCAGATCATTAACAGCAAGTCGGCGCCGACACGGTTTTCGCCATCGTCGATCCCCTCCATCCAGAACTCGACCAGGATGTCGATGCCGGAGTCGCCGAATTTCTCGATTTCCGCATCAGGCCGCTCTGCGATAGGCAGATCGTCGCCACTCAGCACTTTGGGATGGCTTGCAACGACGTCGCGGACAATGTCAAAAAGCGTTTCCAGATCGGTATCGTAGGCGACCTGAAAATTCAGCGAGTAGCGCTGCTTGGCATTGTAGTGGGTCCAGTTGACGAACGCTGTCGTAATAAAACGCTCGTTCGGCACCATAATGTCCTTGCCGTCGAAGGTTTCCAACGTCGCGGAGCGCATAGTCAGTTCCCGCAAAGTGCCCTTCCGTCCGTCTTCCAACTCGATGTAATCGCCGATAGTGATCGTACGGTCGAGCAGGATGATGATGCCCGAAATGAAGTTCGAGGCGATCTGCTGCAACCCAAATCCGAGCCCGACACCCAAAGCCCCGCCAAACACTGCAAGCGCCGTTAGATCAATGCCCATTACATTCATCAGCAACAGGAAGACCAGAACAAAGACGCCGATCTCGAACAGTTTCGCGATGACCTCGCGCGTGCCGACATCGAGCGACGGTTGGGTGCGGATGACACGCTGGCCGGTTGCGTTCGACACACGGCCGAGCCAGAACAGGATGACACCGAAAATGAATGTCCGTAGAACCGCGTAAAGGGTGATATGGATATTCCCGATCTCGACCGAAATGCCGTCGAGATAGGCTGTGACGTCGTCCAGCCACCCCACGATATGCAGCAGGGCAATCGGAATCCCGATCCACTTCAGAATAAGGATGATCGAGGCATTCTGTATGAAGTGGCTCGCGAGACTGTAGGCCAGGAAGATGAAGGCGCCACCCTGGGCGGCCCGTACCAGCCACGCTTGGCCAAAGGCATCTGCACTAATCGGCGTCGCGATGCTCAGCGCGATTGCGGCCATCACCGGCAATACAAGCCCGCGGCAGCGATGCAGCCCGGCGCGTAAATCGTACAGCGCGCCGGCTTCCGGAGCTTCTCGGAACAGCCTTACGCGCGTCGTAGTGAACTTCGCCAGAGTCCATGCGAGGGGCACTGCGACGACGACAATGGCAATCTGGCCGTAAAACGCCAGGCTGCCGAGCTGCGCAAGCAGCGTCTGCCAGGTCGCTTCGGCCTGTTCGAAAAGCCATTGCATCGCGCATTCACCCCCGTAGATCAGTCGCCCCGAATATTAATGGATCACAGGAACGGCCGCCATCGCGATGCAGACAATTCTTCGATTTACGTCTCAAAATTGGTGTGATGGTCGTTCCACCAATTGGCGATTTCAAGGCGGGTGGCAAACCAGGCACCACCTTTCTTTTGTGCATAGTCGATGAACTCCGCGAGGGCCGAGATTCGGCCGGCCTGTCCGATCAAACGCGGATGCACACCGATACTCATCATCCGCGGATGGGTTTCCCCTTCATCCCACAGATAGTCGAAGCCGCGTTTGACCAAATCGTAAAAGTCGCCGGGGCTGCCATACCCCCCCATGACGAAGGGAGCGTCATTGTAGGTAAACGAGTAGGGCACGATCAGGTGCTGCGTACCGCCGACATCGACATAATAGGGCAGGTCGTCGTTGTAGGCGTCGGCATCGTAAACAAAGCCGCCCTCCTCGACGATCAACTCGCGGGTATTGACCGAAGGGCCGTAGCGGCAATACCAGCCAAGCGGCCGCTTGCCGCAGGTCTCTTCGAAGGATTTGATGGCCGCATGCAAGTGCGCCTTCTCTTCTTCGCGCGACAGCAGCCACATCTCCTCCCAGCGCCAGCCATGACTGCACGGCTCATGCGCGCTGTCGCGCAGCCAGGCAGCGACCTCCGGGTTGCGTTCGAGTGCCACCGCGGCGGCGAAGAAAGTCACCGGAATGTCCTTACGGTCGAACAGCCGCTGCAGCCGCCAGATACCGGCGCGGGTGCCATATTCGTAGACCGACTCCATCGCCAGGTCGCGATAGGCCGGGTCCATGACATAGGGAATCTCGCCAAGCGCTGCCTCGTTACGGCCATCAGCAGCCGTGTGAACCTCCGAGCCTTCCTCATAATTGATAACCAGATTGATCGCGACGCGCGCCTCTCCCGGCCATACGACTTTCGGCACGTCCCGCCCGTATCCGACAAAGTTCCGCTTCGGCCCCGGGACTGCATTCTCTGGAATTTTCATGATGCCCTCCTCGCCAAGTTTCGCTTCGCGACAAATCACAGCGCGCCGGCTCTTCAAGCGATCTGAAGCGCCCGCGCCGCGGAATTCGCGTAGGCTGCGCAGAAACAACCAAATAGGAGTATAGGGCAATGGATTTTTCAAGCTATCAGCGTCTCACCTTCGAGCGCCAGGCACGGGTGCTGCGGGTCACCATCGACGCCGGAAAGCTCAACGCCGTCGATTTCGAAATGCATGAGGAATTGGCCCGGGTATTCCCCGAACTGCAACGGGATCCCGATAGCGATCTGATTGTGTTGACCGGCGCCGGCCGTGCCTTTTGTGCCGGCGGCGATATGGAATGGTTCCAATCGATGATCGACGACACCGCACTGTTCCGCGGTATTGCCAACGACGCGAAACGGATTGTCAACGGACTGCTCGAGCTCGAAAAACCGATCGTCTGCCGCCTGAACGGCGCAGCGGCGGGCCTCGGTGCCTCGATCGCCTTGTTATGTGATGTCATCATCGCCGACGAGACAGCACGGATTGGCGACCCGCATGTCAAAGTCGGCCTCGTTGCCGGCGACGGCGGCGCGGTAATCTGGCCACAACTGATCGGCTTCGCGCGGGCCAAGGAAATGCTACTGACCGGCGATTTGCTGCTGGCGTCCGAAGCGGCCGCGATGGGCCTGATCAACCACGCAGTACCGGCGGCGGAACTAGATGCCAAGGTCGACGAGATCGTGGGCAAGATCCTCGGTAATCCGCGCTGGGCGGTACGATGGACCAAGACCGCGGTCAACCTCGTACTGCGCGACATCGCCAACCGGGTAATGGACGCGGCGATCGCCTATGAGGTCAGTTCGAATGCCACCAGCGACCGCCAGGAAGCTGTCAGCGCGTTCGTCGAAAAGCGCGCGCCGGTCTTTACCGGCGAATAGGAAGCCAGCTATGTATTTCCCGGACGAACCCGAATACATCACCCAATTGCGGCAAAGCCTGCAGCGTTTCATTGAACAAGAGCCACCGCTTCGCGGCGCCACGGCCGTTAGGTCTTGCATTAGACTTCAGATACGCTACGAAGGGCCCGTCTCAGCTTCCCTTCCCGCCATACGGATGAACCCGACGTGATCAAGGCGACCCTTGAGGTATTTGCGGACAGTATTGGCGGCGGAGACAGCCCAGCAACATTTTCGCCCAGCCGGATCAAGACGGAAATCCTATCGGGACTCACCGTGGCCTTGGCGCTGGTGCCGGAGGCTGTCGCTTTCGCCCTTGTCGCCGGCGTGCATCCGCTGGTCGGACTGTATGCCGCCTTCATGGTCGGGTTGATCACCGCCCTGTTCGGCGGACGGCCGGGCATGATTTCGGGTGCCACCGGAGCACTTGCCGTGGTCATGGTGGCGCTCGTGGCCGAGCACGGCGTCGAGTATTTGTTCGCGACCGTCGTGCTGATGGGCCTCCTGCAGATCCTGGCCGGTATCTTTCATCTCGGTAAGTTCATTCGGCTGGTACCGCATCCCGTCATGCTGGGCTTCGTCAATGGACTCGCCATCGTCATCTTCCTGGCCCAGCTCACCCAATTTCAGATCGAAGCACCGGACGGTGTGCGCGACTGGATGGCCGGCTGGCAGCTTGTCACCATGCTGGCACTGGTCGTGCTGACCATGGCGATCATCTGGGTCATGCCCAAGATCACCTCGGTTATTCCGGCACCGTTGGCGGGCATCGCGATTGTCGTCGCTATCGTCCTTGTCTTTGGCATCGACGTACCGCGGGTCGGCGACCTGGCGTCGATCCAAGGTGGCTTGCCGGACTTCCATCTGCCCTTGGTACCGCTGACCTTCGAGACCCTGCGGATCATCCTGCCTTACGCGCTCATCCTCGCCGCCATCGGCCTGATCGAAAGCCTGTTGACCCTGAATCTAGTCAGCGAAATTACGCATGAGACCGGTGGCGCGTCGAAAGAATGCATCGCCCAAGGCGTCTCCAATACGGTAACCGGTTTCTTCGGCGGCATGGGCGGATGCGCCATGATCGGCCAATCGATGATCAACATGAAGTCCGGCGGCCGCACACGGCTATCGGGTATTTCGGCGGCGCTGTTTCTGCTCGCCTTCATCCTGTTCGCCTCAAACTTGATCGAGCAGATTCCGCTGGCTGCCCTGGTGGGTGTGATGTTCATGGTGGTTCTCGGCACCTTCGCTTGGCAGAGCATCACGGTGCTACGCCGCATTCCGCTGACCGACGCGCTGGTGATGATCCTGGTCACAATCGTAACTGTCGCAAGCGATCTTGCCATCGCGGTGGTCGTCGGCGTGATTGTCTCCGCCCTCGCCTACGCGTGGAACAACGCGACGCGCATTCACGCGCGCTCGGAAATCACCGAGGACGGTGCCAAAGTCTACCGGATCGAAGGCCCGCTGTTTTTTGGGTCCACTGAGGGGTTCGCCGCCTTTTTTGACCCGCAAGGCGACCCCACTACGGTAATCGTCGATTTCTTGGAAAGCCGTGTCGTCGACCAGTCCGCACTGCAGGCCATCGAAGCGTTGGCCTCGAAATACGAAGCGGCCGGCAAGGCGCTGCAGCTGCGCCACCTGTCGCAGGACTGTCACAAACTGCTGAACCGCGCCGGCCAGCTTATGGTCGATTCATACGACGATCCGCATTACGGCGTTGCAGTCGATTACAATATCAAGACGGGAATTCTCGGCGGCGGGCATTGACCACCCGATATAGACGCCCGAGCTAGAACCTCCGGAAGGTCGTACCGCTTGCCTTTTTAACCGGCCTTGTGGAGCGCGGTACCTTCGGTGCCGGCGGTTTTGTACCGCATTTCGGGCAGGTGACGGTCTCTTTCTTCATATCGTAATATTTGGTCTCGCAACTCGGGCACAAATACTTCCGCCCACGGTCTGCTGTGATCATCACGTCTCTTTCCTATCCATGTTTCGCTCGGAATCGTTCTGTCAGTGCAATACGCACGAACTACGTTGCTTTCGATAAGGCCGGTTGCATTCCCAGTCGTTGCCGGAGAAGTCGATGTGCGCATTCACCGGCACGCTCAGCGCAACACAAGTCTCGTTGTCCACGCGAAATCCCCGATCGCATTTCCATTTGTCGCCAAATGAATTCAGATAAGCATTTTTGGGAATCATTATGGCCGCGCAGCGATCGTCGGCCTGACGATATCCCCAACTGCACTCCCAGCCCGTTCCATAGCTTGAGTTTGTCGAGAAGGCATTTTCCGGAATCTTGATTGCCAGGCAGGTCCCTGCCGATTCCCGATAGCCCCGGTCGCATTCCCAGCCAGAGCCGTAACCCTTGGCATGTGCGTTCTCTGGAACTCTGACCGAAGAGGCCTGAGCGTAGGCTACATTGGGAATACCGAGCAGAAACAAAAGCAGTAATAGAACATGGCGACCACTGGTTCTACGGCCGCGTCCATGTCGGACCAGGTGCTGTTTCCCAGACAGTCGCATCTGTGCACCGTCTAACAAAACCAAATCCAATTAACGGCAAAGCGGCACCAAGGAGGCCGAATTTCAATCATTCGGGGACTTTCAAATATTTCCTTAGGATCGGGAAAAATTATTTCTTTCCTCAACGTTTTGAATACATATACGAGAATCGGCTAAATTGAAATCAGAATATATTATGACTCACTTCAATTATATTTTTTACCTGTCGTTATTATATTGGATGAAATATATTACTTACCATTACTTATTTTCATTATCGAATATAAATCTAGCGTTACTATGAGTACTTTAGATTCGACACTGGGCCGTCCCGGCGTGCCTGTGGGTTTACGAAATGTAATGAGATTTCTTGCCCGGGAACCCTTAATAGCGGGTTCGTCTAAACTTGGTCCGCTCCAGCAATTTTCTGGAGCCTCGCCTCAATTTAAACTTTCAAAAATTACAAAAAGAACCAGCGTGATAAAGCTATTCAAGCGCGGTGTATAACTCATTAATCTGAAATGGTTTTTTGACCATCGAGATATCGAGGCCCCGCCCTTTGCCGAGCGAGCGCGCCAGTTTCGCGTAATCTTCGTTGACTGCCGACGCAACAATAACCTTGGCCTTGCAGCCCCGCTCTCGCAACCACTTGATAAGCTCCAGCCCATCGATATCCGGCATGACAATGTCGACCACGACAGCGGTGGGATCGTAGCCATCGATGATCCGCATAAATTCTCTAGCCTCGGTAACGACTTTGACGTCGTATCCCATTTCCTCTGCCGTAAAGCGAACGTACTCGCCCATTTCCTCGACATCGTCCACAATAAGCAAGCGTTTGTCAGCCATCGCCTCCGCCTCCCACGGTCTATATAGACGGAATGATGCCGCCCACTTTCCGGATCGACGTTTTTCGCATTTTAGAATTAAGTTCTTGTTACTCGATAAGCTCAAAGCCGTGATTTAAAGGTCTCGGCAAAGTCTTTTTACCCACAAAAGCCGCTAATACTCCAAAAAGCTCTATACCAATTACACTTATTATAGCTGATCAGTAAAATTACCAGTTTTTCGTGCCGCCGATTACGGCAATTTGAGCGTTACCTTCCTCGGTTGCCTGAACACAATCGGCCCGTTGAGCTTCGGATGGTCGCGGACGATGAACGCTTTAACGGCCTCTTCATCCTTACCATCAAGCGAATTTTCATCTTAGGATAGTCATAAATGACGAACTGTTTTGACCAGGATTGTGTCCCGTATCGACCGTTTTGCGCGCGCCAGCCGCTATTTCATCCCAGTGTAAGAACGTTCTTCCCGTTTGTGTGCATCACCGTCCCCGACCGTCCCACATCGCCGTTGTCCTGCAGGTCTTGCAACGTCGCGGCATCGGTAGGCGTATTCGCAAGGAAGCGGGCGCCGGTTCCTGTCAGGCGGCCGATGATGAGGCCGTGTTCCGGGCCGTCGGGGCGATGCATCACCGTATAAGTTTCGATCTTCGCGGGACCACTAGCTTCTTCGACCAGATCTGGTTTCGCCATGGCATCCAGCTCCGCCTGATAGGTGGCTGGGCTTTCGCGCTGCCAAGGACCCTCTGTCGGTGTCGTCGAATAGATACCGGCCGCATGCTTCGTCACGTTGTGGCCGTTTGCGGTACACAGGCCGAAGCTGCCCGGCTGGGCGCGGACCTTGTTCATCATCTCCGCAATCGAATGCGTCACGTAGTTGTTGCCAGGTCCGCCAAAGAACGGCAATCCGCCGGTGACCGTCAGCCCACGCGGATCGTCCTCGGCCACGCCGATTTCCTGACAGCCCATCTGGATCGCCGAGGGGAAACAGCTGTACAGGTCGAGGTGGTCCATATCGGCGATGGTCTTGCCGGCCATGTCGAAGGCCTTACCCGACATCATGCGGATCGCTGGCGATGAATGGTAATTCACACGCTCGCTGACGAACCAATGATCGGTCGCATCGCCGCAGCCGTGCAGAAACACCCACCGCGATCGGTCGATGCCAAGCGCTGTTGCCTTACCAACGCTGGTCATGATGACCGCCGCAGATTGGTCGATATAGGGATTGGAATTCATCAACTTGGTGTAGGGGAAGCCGATATACCGGTTGTCCTCGCTAACCGACGTAATCTCCGCGGCGCTATAGCCCTCACGCCGTGCCGCGAGAGGATTGGCCGCCGCCACCTTCGCAAAGCCTGCCATCATGCGGCCAATCGCCTGCTGATGTTCGGACACGGTCCGGCCACGATGGGCGCGGATGCCATTCTCGACCATCGGATACATCATGATCGGCGCGCGCATCCCGTGCCGTTCCTCATAGTCGCTGACGCCGACACGCGGGTCGCCGATTTCGGCGTAGTCGCCGTCCGCGTCCTCGTTCCAGTCGATCTCGATACCTGCCTTGCGCGCGCCGCGCATCGTGCGCAGCGCCTCGCCGCCTGCAATCAGCGCCAGCTCGATCTCACCCGCCGCGATCTCCTCCGCGGTGCGGTTGACCATGAATTGCGGCATGTTACCGCCAGGATAGGTGTATTGCAGTCGTGCCGCCGCAGCCCCGATGCGTCTGGCAACAGCGGCTGGCGGGTTCGCACATTTCCCGAACGGCGACTGAAAGCGCCAGCTCGTATCCGTGTAGAGACGCAGAATGCAGATCGAGTCGAGTGCTTGAAGCAGCTCCTCCCCCGCGCCCGTATCCGCAGCGGCCAACCGGACCGCACGATCGATCATGTCGATTGCCGACTGGCCGGTCTCCGGCGGTGTGTCAAAATCGGAAACTTGGCCGCTGCCGACAAGAATGGGGGTGCGGGGGTCGATCATGGAGAACCTCGTTTCGTTACGCAGCCAAAATCTTGTCTAGCACCGGCAGTAGGTAACGCCGGAAGAGCGCCGGATTTTCCGACATGGGGAAATGCCCCATGCCTTCCATCACTTCGAAATGGACGGCATTTGCCAGTCGCGCGACCTCGCGGCCCATCTCAGGCGTGGCGGAGGGATCATACTCACCGCTCAACAGGTAAAGCGGGCACGGGCTGTCCTTCAAACCGTCTGCCAGTCCGTTCCGTAAGTCACCGTCCTTGAAATAGTAATGGATATCGCCGAGGAAAATACCCGGACCACCTTGCATATAATGCCACATCGTTTCCCAGCGCTCGGCAGGTGGCGATTGTGGCGCGATCATCCCGGCCATCGACGCGCCGGCGAGCGTACCGCCGTGAATATCGGGCCGGTGCAGCGCGCGCTCCGGCTGCGGATCGCCGAGGCTAACGTCCTGCGCATAAAGTGCAGACTGTAGACCGATTGCGGCTCGAAAACGTTCGCCATGCCGCAATGCTAGATGCAGCACCGCACGGCCGCCGATGGAACAACCCATCACCACAGGCCGTTCCAGCTTCAGCGCATCCGCCACGGCCATGACGACGCCCACATAACGGTCCGTCGTCAGCTTATAAACCTCCGCCTCGAACCCGGCAGGCGGCGAGGACTTCCCATGCCAGGGCAGGTCGAAAGCAATCACCCGGAACCGGTCGGTGATCTCGGGATCGTTCAAAATATGTCGGAATTGCCGCCCATCACTGCCTGCCGTATGAAGACAGATCAGCGGAATGCCCTTGCCCGCCTCTTCAAAATAGAGGCGGTGCGGTTTGCCCTCGAGGTTCAGTCGCAGATAGCGGCCGTTTACGGCTTCAATCTCCGGGGCGTCGAATGCTTCCGCGTCGGCACGTCCATCGCCACTGAGATTGGAGAACAGCAACTCCAGCAGCATCATATGCTGGAAGAATTTCGTCATATCACCTGTGACGATGAGGTTGCGTGTCCGTCGCATCGCCGACAGCGTCTGAAAGCCCGGTTTCGGCACCGGCTTGCGCAGTTCGGCCCAGGCCTCCACCGAAGCCGCGAGCGTAAAATCCGCGTCGCATTCCAACGGTGTCGCGGAGAGGCGCACGCCCGACGAGTCGACGGCCGCATAGATTGAACTGTCACCAAACCGAAGGGTGAAATACACCGGGCCATAGGTGCAATGCAGTTTCAGATTTGCATGCGAAGCCGCCTGCGCAACGAGGAAGTCAAACATCGGTATCTATGCCCTCAGAGGGATCCTGGAACCGACGATAAACCGCGATGCAAATTCAGTCGACCCGCGACTCCTCAATGAGCTCATGGGCGCCCTGCCGGATAAGATCCATAGCGACCGTACGGCCAAGATCTTTCGGCAAATTCGCGGGTCCCGTCGTTTTGCTTTCAATCAGCCGCTGACCGTCGAGGCTCATGACCTGCCCCGTCAAACTCATGGCGCCGCTGGACAGCTCGCCATGCACGGCGATCGGCGAATTGCAGTGCCCGTCGAGAATCCAAAGGACTTCGCGTTCCGCCAGGGCCGCCGCTTCCGACGCCTTGTCGTTAATCGCGGCCAAGATCCGCCGTGTCTCCCAATCCGTTTCCGCACATTCGACGGCGACGATTCCTTGGCCCGCCGCCGGCAGCATTTCCACTCGTGAAAACACATGCGCAATGTGCTTTTCGAGACCGACCCGGTACAGACCCGACTTTGCCAGGATCAACGCATCGGCAGGCCCAACCGATCCACCGGGCGGTTCCGGCAAAGGCTGCGGAATCCGGTTTTCCAGCTTATCGATGCGGGTATCGGCTGCACCCCGAAAATGGATAACCTCCACTTTGGGAAACAAACGCCTGATCAATGCCGCTCTCCGCACCGCGTTCGTACCGACCTTAAAACCTTTGCCTTTGGAGGCTTTGAATTCGTCCAATTGCAGATCGCTACGAAGCAGCAGTGCATCCTCCGTATCATCGCGCTTCATGTAGGCCGCGATGACCAAACCCGGAGTTTCCTCGTTGCCCGGCATATCTTTTAGCGAATGCATGCCCATCTGCAGATTGCCCGACAGAATGCCTTCGTGGATGCCCGATACAAAGGCCCCGCCCTTACCGCCATGGACAGCAAGCTTGCTTCTTTGATCGTCATCTCCCCGTGTTTCCTGGTCCGCTACTTCGACAGACAAATCGGGCCAGTGCGACTGGAGCTGACGAATGACTTCTTCCGTTTGCGCCATCGCCATGGCGCTTTTTCGTGTCCCTATCCGCATCGTTTTCCCGTTTTGCATTGGAAGAATAAATTCATCCAGTTTTCAGTTTTGGCATAAGGCACAAAAGGTAAATATTTACGCAACAGCGCGCGCCCAAGCCGACAACCTTTCGATACTCAGTGTATTGCACAGGTGGTCGCAAACACGCTGTCCTACCAATGCCCCAAATTTGAACATGCGCCCCCCACATCCAGTGACTACGGTCGCGCGACCGTATCTTTCGATAATAAACCTCTTATCATCAGGATCGGCGTAATACGCACCAGCCCCCTTTATCATTCGGTGACCGTTGGGATCTTTCAAGTAGGGTGAAATCGCGTGCCCAATTTGCCTTAGTTCTTCGGCGTCAACAGTCACCGGCCGGTCGGGGTCGCCGGGATGCAACAGCGGAGCACCTCCAAACTTTAGCTCGCTGCCGGAAACAGGCGGAAGACAGTAAAGATGCGCCGACGGGGTCATCAGAAACAATGCCGGTCCGTCAGCCCACAATGCCTGCAATGCATCCGGCGGCGCGACATATCCCACGACAGAGCGGACCGGCGTCACGCGATCCGCAAGGGCCGGCAGCAGCCTGCTTACCCAAGCGCCCACGGAAACCACGACTTCATCGACCGCGACACGTTCCCCATTCCCCAGCGTGAACTGGCCGGCATCCGCATCCAAATTCGAAACAATACTTTTGGGCCGGAGGCTTGCCCCGTTCCTCGCAAGCCACGACGCGAGATCCGTGACGATCCGGTCCGCGAAGAGAACGCCAGCCTTGGCCGCATGCAGAGCCCAGGTCCCGGATTGCGTGGCAAGCGCTGGCGCGTAGGCTTCTATCCCCTGCCGATCGACGGTTTCGAAAGCTGTGCCCGTTTCTTCCAGCGCTTGCTGCGTTGCCTTCATCCAGATGCTGTCGCCAAAATCGACAGCCAGCACGCCCGTTTCAGCGAAATGATTCGCGCCCAAATCATCCCAGAGCCGGTGCCAGGCGTCGTGCGCCTCACCGACCATACGAGTATAGCCGGTCTGGTTTCCATAGTGCGGGCGGATCATCCGATGCTGGTCGAACGAAGCAGATCGGGGGTTCGGAATAGGACCCTGATCGAAAACGATCACCTCATGTCCTTGGCGGATCATCGCCCAGGCGGTACTGAGCCCCACGATACCCGCGCCAACGATGGCAATTTTCATACGACCAGCTTTCCCCATCTCACGCTAGGTCAAATCAATAATAGGCAGAACTGTTTCCCGTTCCGTCTATTCCTGTGAATTTGCTCTATTTTCAGGTTAGTTGACCAGACTCTCGCGGTCGTCGGATCGCCAAAGGCGATTCCGACAAACCCCGGTCCGGTCTAGGCCAGAACGCTAAAAGCGGTGGCCCTGTCTGGACCACCGCTCTCTCATTCCGTGCGGGCAAGCCGCAATCCGGAATTGACTTAGTCCGCAACCTTCACGAACGCGTCGCGAGTCACACCGTCCATGTTTTTGCCTTCCATGCGGAGCAGGCGCGTCGCCGCCACCCGTTCCGGCGCATGCAACTTGCCGACATTGTAGTGAACCGCAGAGCCCGGGGTCATCTTGTAGGTCTTCACTGGCTTTACTTTACCCGGCAGACCGTCCTTCGGGGGCTCGACGCATTCGAATTCGGTCATTTCGGTCTCGCCCTCGACTTGACCGTAAATCGCCCAGTTGGGTCCATGGTCGTGCGGCGGGCTGGTTTTTGCGCCGGTATTGACGTGTGCCAGGATGCAGAAGCCCATTTCCGGATCTTCATAGATCACCTGGCGCTCGGTCTTATTTTCCGGCGGAAAATAGGTCTCGATCACGTCCTGATTAACGAGAACCTTCTTCAGCCCACCGACAACCTTTTCAAGCGCGGTATCGCTGGGTCCATCTTTCAAATGTTGGCGGCATTCCGCTGCGAATTCTTCGAGTACCTGGCTCATGAACATCCTCTCGTGTAACGGTGGCCGCGGCTCACAACAGCAGCGCGGGCACCATGCGTGGTAAAAGGGTCCGATAACCATAACCCAAGCTAGCGCCAGGGAGCAAGAATCCGACAGCGCGACATATTAACCAAGCATTTTTCTTGGATCACCGCGCGGCAACCCCATATACCGGCAAGCCCCGGCACGTGAAGGAAACCGAGCGATGACCGAGCAATACAGCCCAAGCGCGATCAACTTGGACGACAAGTTCGGCAAGATTGCCAAGCACTGGTCGCCGCATATCCTGGCGCAGCTTAACGATTTCCACGTTAAAGCGGTGAAAGTCCAGGGCGAATTCGTCTGGCACCAGCACGATGATACGGACGAAATGTTCATCGTATACAAGGGCGCGTTAACCATTAAATACGAAGACCGCGACGTCGCCCTGAAAGCGGGCGAATTGCATGTCGTCCCGAAAGGCGTCCCACACAAGCCGGTCGCCGACACGGAATGCGAAGTCTTAATAATCGAACCAGCCGGCACGCTCAACACGGGCGAAGCCGGCGGCACCCTAACAGCGGAGGAAGAACCATGGATTTGATACGCCGTTTTTTCCGCACACTCCTGGGCCGAAAGGCCACTCCCTCCCCGGACCAGCCACTCCCCGAAGGCGCAGCACCCGCCGAAAACACAGATTCGCCCCCGAAGACAGCCACGCAGCGACGCGAGGAGATCGAATCGTTCGTCCGGAACATTGTCTCACGGATTGAAGGCGCCGCCGCAATGGGCATGACCACACCCGACGCCATCGCCGCGTATTTCAATGAAACCGGCATCACCACCCGCAAGGGTCGCAACTGGACCGGCGAAACAGTCGCCAAATTCCTCAGCAGCCCCGGCGCGACACGCTATCGCTCAAAATTCAAGCGGGAATGGCAGCACGATATTAAATAAAATGCGGCTGCAATTAGTCTCCAATTCAACGCAGATTGAATGTGATCGATCGCTACCCCGTCTGCATATCCACATCGAACGTCCGCAGGAACTTCGAGGTCATGATGTAGAAGCCGATGGCGAGGTAAAGCTCGACCAGATCGGCCGCACTTAGCCATTCGGCGAGCGACTTGGAAGTCCCGTCGCAAGGGCGGTCATTTCGCATAATGGCATCGGCGAAATATCACTTCTATAGGAAACTAAACTCCCTTATTGCGATAATTTTTTTAATATTATACCGTAAAAACTATACTCAAATTCTTCAAACTAATTGAAATGAAAAAAATGCAAGTAATTAGACTATTTTCAGTCGCGATATTTATCGGATTGGCAGCGTTAGGCCTACTGACCACTGCAACTGAAGCCGCGATCCTGAATGTTGACGCGAATGGCCAGCTACGGGGCGCACGAAACGTGGAAATCGGTGGCTCCCTATTCGACGTCACGTTCGTAGATGGCACGTGCTTTGACGCATTTGGTAATTGCGAACAACAAGATTTCGATTTCTCTGCTCAGACATCACCATTTTTAACTACAAGTTCAGTAATAATTATTTCTCCAAATCCGCCAAACGCTACCGCCGCCAACCAAGCAGCTGGTGCGTTGCTGGAGCAAGTCTTGATAAACACCTCCGCTGGAGCTTTCGATTCGCAACCGGAACTGACGCATGGATGCACAGACGGATTAGTTTGTGAAATCATCATCCCTGTCTTGCGGAACCCCGATGAGGTCGCCGCAGCATTCGCCAGCAACCAATCTGGCGATAGTCTCGACTTCAGCTCACTCTCTCTCGCCACACTATCGCTAGTTGACAATACAGTCGTCTTCGGTTCGGGCGTTGCACTGTCTGATTCTCAATTTACGTTCGCTCGCTTCTCGCCATCCGCAAAGGTATCGGAACCAACGGCGTTGGCAATATTTAGCCTAGGATTGTTTGGTGTAAGTGTGTGCGCGCGGCGCAAATCAAGCTGTACACGCGCAAGTTCGAACCGTGACCTAAGCTGCTCCGTTAAACCGTCTGCATATCCACATCGAACGTCCGCAGGAACTTCGAGGTCATGATGTAGAAGCCGATGGCGAGGTAGAGCTCGACCAGATCGGCCGAGCTGAGCTGTTCGGCGAGCGGGTTGAGGGTCGCGTCACTCGCGCGGTCGTTTTGCACCACGTCGTCGGTGAACCGCAGCACGGCCTTTTCCAGCTCGGTGAAGGCGTCCGATGAGGCGCCCTCTTCCAGCGCGGCGTTCTTTTCGTCGCTTACGCCGACGTCCTTGCCGATGCGCTTGTGGGCGACGATCTCGTATTCTGCATCGCACAAGATGCCGGTGCGGGTAATCGCCAGCTCGCGCAGAACCGGGTCGAGCGAGCCCTTGAACCGGATCGCATTGCCCATACGCACATAGGTTTCGAAATGCCGCTCCGAATGGCCCAGCATGCGGAAGATATTCTTGTGTCCTAGCTTTTTCAGCAGGTCATTGGTCCGCTCGGTTGCGTTCGCCGGATCTACGTAGTCGATGCGCGCCATGTGCGCCCTCCCCATCGTTTGTATTTCGCTAGCCTCATCATACCCGCGCGGACCAACACTGCCAGTCAGCCAGAGTCATATCTCCCTCTCCTTGGGGAGAGGGTTGGGGTGAGGGGAAGATCGGTGAGCGTCTGTGAGTTAATAGCTTGAATACACAACAACCATAATTCTCCCCACACCCTGCCCTCTCCCCAAGGAGAGGGTTCTGCACCGTTTCACTTGAAGCTTGTATGTGCGTTAGCGTAACAACAGCTCTGTCTTTGCGTATTGCGTATGCGTAAGTCGGACGCATAGACTCCATCATGACCACGCGCCCAAAATCCTCGTCCACGGCCTTCGAACGGGCTAGCAAACAACCGCTGATGCTCGGCCTGTTCATGCCGCACCAGGAAGGGGCGTGGAGCCCATCGAAAGCGCCGCGCAAGACGTCGTGGGATTTCGAATACAACGCCAAATGCGCCCGCAAGGCAGACCGGCTCGGCTTCGATATCGTTTTCGCTTTAGCGCAATGGATGGGCAAAGGCGGCTACGGCGGCGACATCAATTTCCGCGAGAACAATCTCGATCCCTTCATCACATCGGCGGGGTTAGCGCCGATTACCAAGAACGTGCTGCTGATCGCGACCGTGCACATCCTTTATGGCTGGCACCCGCTTCATCTGGCGAAGTACGGCGCGGTGATCGATCATATGAGTGGTGGCCGTTGGGGACTGAATGTCGTCACCGGGTATAAGGAGAGCGAGTTTCGCATGTTCGGACTCGATCCCATCGAACACGACAAGCGCTATGCGATGGCCGCCGAGTTCACGACGATCATGCGGCGGCTGTGGTCGGAGGACGAAGAGCTTAGCTATAAAGGCCAGTGGTGGCATACCAACGGTGCGTTCGTCGCGCCGAAGCCGGTCAACAAATCCGTCGTCATGGTCAATGCGGGATCGTCGCCCGCCGGCATCGAATACGCCACCAGCCATTCCGACATTATCTTCGTCACCAGTCCCGGCGGCGCCGACGCGGCCGCGGCCTGCAAAACTCTGCCGCCGCTGACCAAAAAAATTCGTCAGGCCGCGCGCGCCAAGAAGCGCAAGGTCAAGATCATGATCAATCCGCATGTCATTTGCCGCAAAACGGAAGAAGAGGCCTGGGCGCAGTATCACCGCATCCTCGATCAGCGTGACGAAGTCGCACTCGACAACTTCGTCGAAACCTTCATGGGTGGCGATCAGTCCTCCTGGAAAGGCCATGTGAAGGAGAACTGGGCCGTCGGGGGCAACGTGCATCTCGTCGGCACGCCGGAGCAGATCGTCGACTGGTTTATCAAACTAAAACGCGCTGGCTGCGACGGCATGCAAATCAACTTCTACGACTTCCTGCCCGACCTCGACTTCTTCGGCAAAATGGTGATGCCGCTGTTGCATCAGGCCGGTTTGCGGATCGAGACCGCTTAGCGGCCATTTTCTTTTCGCCATGCCGCGAACTTCGCGTGCGTCTCGTCCTTCGTCGCGGGGTAGAGGCCGACAATCGTCGCGCCGTTCATCACTTCCTCGGCGACGAAATCCTCGAAGGCCGTCATCTCGAACGCCTCTTCGGCGATCTCGTTCGCCATCGCCGCCGGAATGACCACAACGCCTTCCCCGTCGCCGACGATGATGTCCTTCGGGAACACCGGCACATCGCCGCAGCCGATCGGTACGTCGATGTCGACGGCGCGGTGCAGGGTGAGGTTTGTCGGCGAGGATGGACGATGGTGGTAGGCCGGAATATCCAGCGCGGCGATTTCGGGCGCATCGCGAAATCCGCCATCCGTCACCACACCGGCGACGCCGCGTTTCATCAAACGCGTCACCAGGATATTGCCCGCCGATGCGGCGCGCGCATCCTTGCGGCTGTCGATGACCATCACATGACCTGGCGGGCAGGCCTCGACCGCCTTGCGCTGCGGGTGTTCCGGATCCTTGAACCCCTCGAGCGTATCCAGATCTTCGCGCGCCGGGATATAGCGCAGCGTGAAGGCTTCGCCGACCATGTTCCTGCCCGACGGGCCGACGCGATGGACATCCTGAATAAATGTGTTGCGCAGGCCGCGCTTGAACAGCGCCGTCGTGATCGTTGCCGCGCTGACAGTCTTGAGACGCTCGCGGTTTTCGGCGGTTAGGGTGTCGGTCATGGATTCCACTTTCAAAGAACTGACAAGGTTAGCGGTTCTCCCCTCACCCAACCCTCTCCCCGAGGAGAGGCTTCATTTGTTGTATCGGCTGCATAGTCCCCTCTCCTCGGGGAGAGGGCTGGGTGAGGGGAAAAACCTTTGCGCGCAAACGAGGCTTCAGAATATATCCGGCTCGGCGACCGGCGCACCGAACTCCGTCTTCAGGAAATCGAAATCGCAGCCGTCCGGCGCCTGCTCGATATGTTTCGAGAACACGTAGCCGTAGCCGCGCTCAAACCGCGGCGGCAGCGGTTTCCACGCCGCCTTGCGGCGTTCGAGTTCGGCATCGTCGACTTCCATCTGGATCAACCGCTTCTCGACATCGACGGTGATCATGTCGCCGGTCTGAACGAGCCCCAGCGGTCCACCGACATAGGACTCCGGCGCGACGTGCAGAACGCAGGCGCCATAACTGGTGCCGCTCATGCGAGCGTCGGAAATGCGCATCATGTCGCGAACGCCTTGCTTTACGAGCTTTGTCGGCACCGGAAGCATGCCCCATTCCGGCATGCCGGGGCCGCCCATCGGCCCGGCGTTGCGGAGGATCAGAACGGTGTCCTCGGTCGCATCGATATTCTCGTCATTGATGGCCGCCTTCATCGCCGGGTAGTCGTCGAACACCATCGCCGGCCCGGTGTGATTCAGGAACTTTCTGTCCATTGCCGAGACCTTCATCACACAGCCATCCGGGGCCAGGTTCCCTTTAAGAACCACCAGTGCGCCGGAATCATAGATCGGATTATCGAGTGTCCGGATAATGTCGTCGTCATAGACTTCCGCCGTGGCGAGGTTCTCACCGATCGATTTCCCCGTAACGGTCATGGCATCGGTGCGCAGGTGCGGTTCAATCCGCTTCAGCATGCCCTTCAAACCACCGGCGTAATAGAAATCCTCCATCAGATAGGTCGTGCCGTTCGGCCGGATGTTGGCGATTACCGGCACTTCGCGGCCGATCCGATCGAAATCGTCGAGACTGATGTCGAATCCGGCCCGCCGCCCCATCGCTACGACATGGATAATCGCGTTCGTGGAACAGCCCATCGCCATCGCCGCGGCAATACCGTTCTCAAACGACTCGCGGGTCAGAATGTCGCTCGGTTTCAGATCCTCCCACGCCATTTCCACGATCCGGCGGCCGCTATGCGTTGCGAGACGGATGTGGTTGGCATCCGGTGCTGGAATCGACGCGCCACCCGGCAGCACAAAGCCCAGGCTCTCGGCAATCGAGGTCATGGTGCTGGCCGTACCCATGGTCATGCAGTGACCGAAGGAGCGCGCGATCCCCTCCTCCACCTCGATCCAATCGTCCTTTGTGATCTTGCCTGCGCGCAGATCGTCCCAGTACTTCCAGGAATCCGATCCGCTGCCCAACGTCTTGCCCTTCCAATTGCCGTTCAGCATCGGCCCGGCTGGGAAATAGATCGCGGGGATGTTCATCGATAGCGCGCCCATGATCAGGCCCGGCGTGGTCTTGTCGCAGCCCCCCATCAGCACGCACGCATCGATCGGGTGCGAGCGCAGCAGCTCCTCCGTCTCCATCGCCAGGAAGTTGCGGTACAGCATTGTCGACGGTTTCACGACCGGCTCGGACAGCGAGATCGCCGGCAGTTCAATCGGGAACCCGCCCGCCTGCAAGATGCCGCGCTTGATCGGCTCGATGCGTTCCTTGAAATGTGCGTGGCACTGGTTGATATCGGACCAGGTATTGACAATGCCGATTATCGGCTTGCCGGTCCAGTCCGCGGCGTCATAGCCCATCTGCATGGCGCGCGAGCGATGACCGAAGGCGCGCAGATCATCCGCGCCGAACCATTTGTAGCTGCGGAAATCCTCGTAGGATTTGCGGTTCTTCGTCATGCCGATGCCTCGCCTTATTTGTGTGTGCCGATGGCAATCACCTAGACGATTTAGCCGCGCAACACAAACCGCGAGGAACCGACTCCCTAATGCTGCTTGTACGCGCGTACTGGCGTTGCGTCAGTCGCGGGCGGCGTATCGGCGTCGATCAGTTCGATGTCTGGGCGCCCAATAACCGGGCCATCGTATGGCGCATCAATGCCGAAGGGTTTGTCACCGGCAATGGTCACCCGCTCCATGCGCCGGCGCTGCGGGTAGTAATCGTGAATGGCATAATGCTGTACCGCCCGGTTGTCCCAGAACGCCAACGTGTTTTGCTGCCATTGCAGCCGGTACTGATATTCCGGCTGGTTGGCGAGGTTGAACAGCATCTCCAGCAACGGCCCACTTTCGGACGGCTTCATGCCTTTGATGCCAATGGTGAACTGGCGATTAACAAAAATACTTTTACGGCCGCTGTTCGGATGGACACGGACAATAGGGTGACAGGGCTGCGGGAATTTGTCTTCAAGCTCGTGCAATTTCTTGCGGCTTTCCGCATCGTTGCCAAGCAGGGTGCGGAACGGCTTAAAGTCCGACACGGCTTCGAGGCCGGAGATAAAACGCTGCGTACGGTCGTCCAGCCCGTCATAAGCAGCCGACATGCTGGCGAACATCGTGTCACCGCCGATACGGGGCGTGATGGTCGAGCGCAGCATGGTGCCGAGCGGTGGCGTTTCGCGGAAAGTCTCGTCGCTATGCCAGATATCGGTCAGCCGCGGTGGATTGTCGCGATGATTGTCAAGGACAATCAGTTCCGGCGCCTCGGCCATCGTCGGCGAAAATGGATGCACGCTGAGCGGCCCGAACCGCCGTCCGAACGCCATGAGATCATCTGAGGAAATATCCTGATCGCGGAAGATAAGCACTTCGTTCTCAAGAAAGGCGCGATGCACCGCCGCGAAGGTCGCGTCATCGAGCGGCCGCGACAGGTCGATATCGCGAATTTCCCCCGCCAGGCTCCGCCCTAACCGTACAGTGGAGATCGTCTTGGGTATTACCTGCTGCGCCGCCTGTGCCATCACGCCTCCTCCGGGTTCGCATGCCTCTAGCCGGTGGCGACAAACTACATTCTACAAAGTTACTAGGGAAGCGTGCGGACGCGCGCTAGGCGAGTTCTTTCGTCTTTTCGAGCGCAACGCCATACAAACTGTTCAAACCTTCGAACAGTTCATTGAACTGTCCGCTGCGCATTTCTCCACCGTACTGCTCTACATACCATTTCCACAAATTGACGCTGTGCGTGGCGACCGACACATGGTTCGCCAGCAAAAGGTATGAATTTTCGGCGTTCTCCAGAAAACTCATAAATGTTTGCGGGCGGTCGTTGTCGACGAACTCATTATAGCTGTGCTCGTACTCGCTGAGCACCCTGTGTGCGCCGATATAGCCTTCCCGCATTTTCTCCCGAAGAATGCTGCGTTTCGTTTTGATCGTTTGTTTCTCTTCGTCCCCCAAATTCACATGGTCGACGGGAAAACAAAGTTGGCTATGACCAACCCATTGAAACATGGTTTTCAGCGCCTCGAGAAGGTCACCGAAACGGACCTGATAATAGCAGACTGCTTTCCAGGCGAAGAAAACCTCCGGCGCCCGTTCGGGTTCGAGCTGCATGGCCTGAATAAAGGGCTCGATACCCTGAACGTCCTTGGCCTCCCAAATCTTCATCAGGAAACGCTCGACATACTGTTCGCGTGCCGTGTTGTCGCCATCGCCGCCGGACGAACCCAGCGCTTTGGTAACCAGCTTCAGGATCTTCTCGCGGATGGGCATTCGGATCTTGTCCCATTCCTTCGCCGAAATCGCGTAATAGGCATCGTGGATGCTGTCACCAGCGTCACGCTGCTCCGCTTTGCTCTTGAATAAAAAGGGATCCAGGCTGTGCATTGAATTGACCAAATTCAGAACAGCTATATCGGCTTCGATTTTTTCCTGCAGATCCGATGCGGTGTTGCCTTTTGTGATCTTGAACGTTAGGGCGTTGTGAAATCCACCATCATTGAAATTCAGCGACTCGCCACCCTCGTAAATATTTTCAAAATCGTAAGGAAAGTACACAAGCGTGGTTACGACGACCGGCTGACGTGCCGTCTGCAACGCCGGCTCATAGCGCTTCATAAGCACCGAATTGTTCATGATGCGGGTCTTGAACAGCTTGCCGATGGCGTCGTCGTCCGGGATCGATTTACCAATCGCATGGCAATCCATCGCGATAGCGCGGCCGGAATCGATCATGTTGCGAAGCTGCGAGCGATCCATCAGATGCGATCTCTGCCCAAATGCCGACACTGGTTGTTTTCAAACGCTTTAAGCGATATCGGCGTTCGAAATACAGCGTAAGGTAAGTTGGGTTAATTCTTCGTTAACAGTTTGTTAACGCCGACCATCAATGAGACAGCAAGGGGTACTTGTAGCGAACGCTAATACGCGCAACTCTTGGCGTTACAAGGATATTCATGTCGAGGACCGCGAGGCCAACATGCTGAAACCGGAAGATAACGAACTACTGTGCCGGGTCGGACCGGGTACGCCGATGGGCGAATTGTTTCGTCGCTTCTGGATTCCCGCCATGATCCCAGAAGAACTCCCTGGCCCCGATTGCGATCCCGTCCGTTTGCGCCTGCTGGGCGAGAACCTGATCGCCTTTCGCGACACCGAGGGGCGGATCGGCATTCTCGACGAGCTCTGCCCGCACCGCCGCGCCTCGCTCTATTTTGGGCGGAACGAGGAATGCGGCATCCGCTGCGTCTATCACGGCTGGAAGTTTGACGTGGACGGCAATTGCACTGAAATGCCGAACGAGCGGCCGGAGACCGACTTCAAGCACAAGGTCCGCACCAAGACCTATTCCGCCGCCGAATGGGGCGGTTACATATGGGTCTATATGGGCCCAGCGGAACGCAAGCCGCCGCTGCCGGAATTCGAATGGGCGCTGCTGCCGCCGGAGCATCGCTGGCAGAAGAAGTGGCTCTACAATGCCAACTACATGCAGGGATTCGAGGGCGAGATCGATACCTGCCACACCACCTTCCTGCACCGCACCGACGATTATTCAGCGCTCTCGCCCGGCCTCGCCGCCGCGTCGGCGAATTGGCAGAAAGATGGGATGCCCACACTGGATGTGCGCGATACCGATTATGGCTATTTCTATGGCTCGCAGCGCGATCTTGGCGATCAGGGATACAACTGGCGCGTCACGCAGTGGGTCCTGCCGAGCAACTCGATCATCCCGCACCCGAAATACCCGATTTCCTCGCGCGCCTATATCCCCATCGATGACGAGAACACCTTCGTTTTCGGCACCTCCTACAACCCCGAAGCGCCGATGACCCAGGAAGAGCGCGACTATCTGGAAACCGGCCTCGGCGCCGCACCACGGACGATCCCCGGCAGCTACGTGCCGATCACCAACAAGTCGAACGAATACGGCCTCGACCGCGCGGTACAGCGCCAGGGCAGTGCCACCGGCATGCCCGGCATCAACAATCAGGACCGCGCCATCGTCGAAAGCATGGGCCCCATCGTCGACCGCGAAAACGAGCATCTCGGCACCTCCGATGTCGCCATCATCGCCGCCCGGCGCAAGCTCATCCAAATGGCTAAGGACCTCGCGGCCGGCAAGGAGCCCGACATGCCGCTCGACCCGGCGCTGTTCGGCGTGCGTGCCATCGACGTGACGACGCGAATCCCGGACCTCGATACGGTGGTCGAAACCTATAGCGAGAAGCTGCGGCTACCAGCGGCTTAACGCTGAAACAATTGAAACCAATAATTCGTCCCTGCGAAGCAGGGCTGAAACAGCTGTCCTCTACCTTCTCCCTTGCCAGCGTCGATTAACCTTAACGGCGGGCGCATAGGAGATTGAGCATGATTTCGCTGCGAGACGCATTAAGCATTCTGTTCCTGGCTGTCGCCGTTTTTGCGGGCAGTACGCTGGTCACGGCCGAGAACGCGGCGCTGGGATACGAAAAGCCCGGTGTCTTTGCGATCGATGGCGAGAAAATGCGCGACGAACGCTGACGCAATCCATTCCCCCCGAGGTCCAGTGCCTCCCTCTCCCACCGCTGGACCGGCATACCGGTAGCGATCCAAGTACCGGATAACTACCGGTATGCCCTTGGGGGCGAGGAGATCTAAAACAATACATATAAAATTTTAAGAAAATTGTACAAGCTATTGATTATAATTAGTTATTTTAGTCCGAAAAAATTCAAATTAGTCGAATCCTTCACCCATTTGAAGGACGTCGAAACCGGGCAATTGACATAATCTTCAAACATGATCGAGACGAGCACATCACCTGTATCCGCCGGTTGGCGCCCTGTGAGGGAGGCATAAGCGATGTCTGCACCCGTTAATATCAGCGGATTTACGCCACAGAATGGCGAAACCTTCGGTGCAACGACCGTCATCGACGCCACGTCGCCGGATACACTGACCCTGCCGAGCGGTAAGTTTGCCACCGATGCGACGTTCCTGAAACAGGGCGACGACCTGCAACTGACCGGTCCCGACGGCGAAACAGTCATCGTGCGGGATTATTTCCTGGGCGACCCCGCCCCCGATCTGATGACGCCGGAAGGCGGCCGCCTGAGCCCGGAACTCGTTAATTCCTTCACCCCGCCGGAAGCCGCCGGCCAGTTCGCGCAGATGGGTGCCGGCGGCGCACAGCCGATCGGACAGGCCCAGAGCACGGCAGGCACGGTATTCGTCGCCCGCGCCAGCGGCGTCCGCGAAGAACTGCAGGCTGGCGACCCGATCTATCAGGGCGATGTCGTGGAAACCGCAGATGGCGGCGCGGTCGACCTCCTTTTCGTCGACAAGACCACCTTCGCGCTGGGCGGCGACGCGCGGCTGGCAATCGACGAACTCGTCTACGACCCCAACACCCACGAGGGCTCCTCGTCCTTCTCGATCCTGAAAGGCATGTTCGTCTTTTCGAGCGGCGAGATCGCGAAGGTCAACCCGCTCGACATGACGGTAAAGACCACCGTCGCCACCATTGGCATCCGCGGCACCAAGGTTGCCGGCGAAGTGAAGCCGGCCGGCGAAGAGAGCAAGTTCACCATCCTTGAGGGCGAAATCGTCGTCGTCACGGATGAGGGCTACACCGTCCTCAGCGACGCCAACGAGACGTCCACCGTGACCGGTTTCGATGCGCCGCCGTCCGAGGCCGTCCTGTTCAGCGACGCCGAAATCAGCGGCTTCTACGGCGAGGTCAAGAGCATCTCGAACGGCTTTTACAACTCGGGCGCGGCCGGAAAGCGCGACGCCGACGACAAGAACGAAACCGAAAACGAGCAAGGCGCCACGCAAGAAAACGAAACGGCACCCAAGGCCGAAGCCGACGGCAACGAGCCCGACCTCGACAAGCTGGCCGAGGCCCTGTCCGACCTCGCACCGGCGGCGGGCGGCGATACCGAACAGGTCAATGAGCGCGAAGAGATCAGCGATACGGATATCGAAAGCCGGGAAGTCGATCTCGGCGGCGGTTTCGGTAACGATGCCGGTTTCGAAGCCAGCAAAGTTGCCACCCCCGCGTCGGCGCCCGCGCCAAAGAGCGCCGGGAAGGGTAACGATGACGGCACGAACGATACGCCCATCGCGGAGACCCCCGCCACCCCTGTGGACGGCACCCCGGTTGTCGCGAACCTGACGGCGCAATCGGCGCAGGCCCAGCCCACCGTGATCGGCCACACGCTGACGACGCAGTCGTCGATCAACGGCGTCACGATGTCCGACCTGGAACTCGCGAACGAGCACGCCGTCACCTTGACCTTCATGAGCGAGGGCGCCGGTTACCGCAACACGGTCGGCTACTACAAGATCGACGACGACGGTCAACTGACCGACGCGTCGCTGATCTGGGAGAACGCCTCCGCCAACCGGTCCGGCGGCAATCTCAACCCCGGCGAATCGTCTTTCGCACTCGACGTCGCTGCCGGCGACAAGATTGGGTTTTTTATCATCGCCAACGGCGACCGCCGCAACGATTACGACAAGTGGGGCGAAGGCGTTTATGAATTCCGCGACGGCGACGGCGACGCCACCGTCGACAGCGTCAACCCGTCGCTCTTCTTCATCGGTGAAGACGGGGTGGAGCATCAGGTCAAAGGCTACGTGTACCATACGGCAGAGGCGGACGGCGCCATTCAGCTGAACGCCGACGGCCGGTCGCACACGATCAGCAACATCGACCCGGAGACCGGCGGCCTCGTCATCGGCTTCGAGGATCTGAAAAATCTGGGCGACCGCGACTTCAACGATCTGGTCATCCGCATCGATTTCGAGCCCGTCGTTGGCGAAGCGCTGACGCCGATCACCATCGCACCGGACATCTCGCTGGCCGATGCGAACGACGCGACGCTCTCCGAAGCCACGCTGGAAATCGCCTCCGGTTACGAAGACGGCGACATCCTGCAGGTTGCCGGTCTGGAAGAATTCGGTATCGCGATCACCGAACAGGGCTTCGACGAAACCGCTGGTGTGTACCGGCTGGTCCTGTCCGGCGAAGCGTCCCTGGAAGATTACGAAGCAGCACTCTCGAGCGTCGAGCTGGCAAGCCTGTCGAACGACGTGGCGCCCGGCGTGCGGGAAATCGAGATTAGCGTCACCGACGCCAACGGCGTCGAGAGCGATGTCGCCACAACCAGCGTCGCGATCGAAGCCGCGAACACGATCGACGGCACCGCAGATGCGGACGTGCTTTCCGGCACGACCGGCAACGACATCATCAACGGCGGCGACGATGACGACGTCATTATCGGCAACGGCGGCGAGGACGCCTTACGCGGCGAGGACGGCGACGATCGGCTGGTTCTCGGCGACGACGGCTTCATCCTGGCCGATGGCGGCGCCGGCACCGACACGGCCGTCATCGATTTCGACCTCGACCTCACCGCCGTGGACGACAACGCAATCAGCGGTATCGAAAGCTTCGATCTGCGCGACGGCGAAGCCTCCCTGACCATCGGCCTGGACGACATCCTCGCCGCAACCAGCGGCGTCAACGCCCTGACCGAAACCGAAAACACCCTTATCGTCCGCCGCGACGCAGACGACACGGTCACCGTCGTCGGCGAGGATTGGGACATCAGCACCGAAGAGCTCGACACCGACGGCGACGATGAGACCGAAAGCTACACCGTGTATAGCGATGCCGCCACGGGCGCCGCCATCTACGTGGAGGCCGCCGCCGGCCTCGCGTAGTCTTTTTACCCTCTCCCTGCGGAGACCTCTGCGAAATAGTAAGGGGAGCCGCCGTCCACCCCCACCTTAGTCCTCCCCCCTCAAGGAGACCTCTGCGAAATGGGTAGCAACTTTGTCGAAACGGTGATTCTTTAGAGTGATCGCTATGACGGAGGTCTTGATGGGTGAGAAGCGGGTTG
>WLWI01000214.1_pt1 | contig 70727 bp, 58 predicted proteins | sample 6701501 | NCBI WGS metagenome assembly WLWI01 (sample SAMN12718690, study PRJNA515312) | sponge metagenome | isolation source: marine sponge | host: Mycale hentscheli | place: New Zealand: South Island, Marlborough, Capsize Point | collected 2014-11-01 | reverse complement strand
TCTTTTGCGTAGTTTAAAACCTTCAGCTTTTTGGCTATGTCATGCTCTGCTCTTCGATTCATTATACTCGACTCCTTTATAGCTCAATAACAGTATAAACTGTCTACCTAAGTCGAGATTTTCATAAGCCTTGACGCTTGGCCTTACTATTTTTCCTGGGCTTCATATATATAGAAAAATTGGTGCTTAGCTGGCCATGTGGTATATGAAGGTCATATTTCTCCAAGAAGGGGTTCTTCCAATAACTCTCATCATCTAGGTTAATCCACCCTCGTCGTAATACTCCTTCTTTAACAAGGTACTCAATGCTCGTGGATATATAGTTACGGTCATCAATATTCATTATCTCGATTAATACATATATCCGGTCTACAAATAATTTGTCAGGGTAGATCCAATATCGTTTAAAAAATTTCTTCATAATTATTGTTTATTAAAAGTTAGGCCAAATAAAATTAGTCAATTATGATTAGTATTTACAAGAATCTTTTTCAATCGAATGCAATATGAAAATTAATGATCTAACAAGTTGCTATTAGTATAATTCAGGAGAAGAAGCACCTTGATGCTTCTAGGCCTACTTTTGGCTCGTTTCATCATCCTCATCTGATAAAATCAGGTGAGGTCTTGAATTAACCCATTCTTCTATAGAATTAAGGCGGTATCCGATACGTATAGGACTAAGTTGGATTGGTAGAGGGAAAGCACCAGATTTTCTAAGACGCCATATTTCAGTTCTTGAGAGGCTAGTGATTTTCTCAACTTCGGAAGGCTTTAATATTGTTAGGTGTTTTTTCTCATCTGAATTATTCACGTGTGATGTTCCTATATTTGAAACATCTGATTTACATTTAGTGGTAGAATTATCTATCTGAATAATTCAGTTATATAAAAAGATAGTGATTACACTAACAGACAAGCTAGAGAGGAGAATATGGTTACGGACAATAAGACAAACATCGAATTAAGACAGCCAAGGGAAGCAAAAATATTCGGACTGCGTATCTTGAAAGAAATATTGGAGAAAGCAGAAAAAAAGGAAGATAGTTTTTATGACGACTATGAGAATAAGGTTAAGGATTTAATATCTGCAATACGCGTACTTCAAGTAAAAAAAGGAGATGAAAATAAGAGTAAGCGAATTAAAGCTACTAAAAAAATATTAGGAGTATTTAGACACTTTTATTTCAGAGTCGATATGGAAACAGAACGCAAAACCATACTTAACTGGAAGTCAAAAAAACGCAAGAAAAAAGTAAAATAATTAGCATGTTTTAGATCGAATATCAAATAGACTTGATATATAGCAATTTTGCTAGTGTCGTAATGTTACTCGATAACGACATCTTGATTTCTATCAGCATCCACGTAGAGATACCAAGCTTTCGGGTCATACAATGTCTTGCTGACTTCAAAAACAGTAGCATCTCTAACTAAAATACCGGGATTTACGTCACTGAACACGTAGCTATCCAAGTTGAGTGCTGTCTTTAGTGCCGTTGTAGCCTCTGTATCCAATTTGTATTTGGTATCGTTAGCCGCAATAAGATAGATGGTTGGTATACTAAAACAACTTAGGGGCTTACCGGATACGTTCTTAAATTGCCATCTGATGTCAATAAATATCGCGCCCTCTGGTGGGGTCGAATGAAAGTATTCGCTACCCACAAAAGTCGTAGTCCTGACATTTGTAATTGTGATTTCGAATTTTCGGGTATTGAATGTATTTCCAACTTTGACTATAGAGTCTACTTTATTGTGTGACTTACTAGCAGGATTCGGATTGCTATTGTTACCATCTACGTTATTCTGTCTGGCGGCTGTTGGATTAATGGTTGTTTTTTGTGGTTCGGGTTCTGGTGCAAGTAACCCCAGCACGAACAGAAAGCCAAAAAAAATGAGCAGCCATTTAAAGAAACCGATCTTCTTCTTCCCTGGTGCACCGCATTTGGGACATTGTTTAGCTTTTTTACTGATCTCTTCATCACATTCTTTGCATTTTATTAATGCCATAATCCATATCTCCAATAGTCAAAATATTTCGTCATCGATGACATCCCACAAAGAATCCAAGCTGTCACTCAGACTTGTTAAAAAGCTCGCTTCAGAAAAAGCGTGCCTAATATCATTGTCAATACTGTCATCTGGTTTTGTATTCTTGATACCGTTGATCTCTTCTACATGCCATCCTATGAGGGGGTCGCGCTTGAGTGCGATAACCGTTGGCCACGCTCACAGACATAAAAGTACTTGTAGCCCAGCAGAACTGAACGCACATACTCATAGATGCAGTTGTTGAATTTATTGGCTATTGACTTAAGTGCTTTAGCTGATGAGATGGGTTTTATGTAGTCGTTACCAGGCCAAGGGGGAGAGGGGAAAGTCAGAGTCTGTACGAAACGTTGAAACCAGTGTTCTATCTGCGATAGTGTTTTAAGACGTTTAACAGCATCCAATATAGCTAATTGATTCTGGTCCCTTTCTACTACTCGAAGTACCGTCACAATAGACAGAAGCATCCGATACTGAGATGCCTTCTTAATGGAGCGCAGTACGCTGATATCTAACAAATCAAATGGAAACTCATTTAGCCAGCGTAGGTGATATGATCTTACTCTGGTCGCGTGCGCTAGATACGTGCGGGTCTTCTCATTTCTCTGCAGCTCTACCAACAATCGATAGTAATTTTTGCTAAGTGGTATGTGGCCAAGTTTTGATATTGTCTTTAGCAGATCATCTGGATAGGGCTGATAAAGGGAATTTAGCATCGACTTTTGCGATCGTCGCTGTAGTAAACGTGATTGCTCCGCTACAGATAATTGTGTTCCCAGTTCTTTCCAAGCTAGCCGTACTAAGCATAAATAGTGAATATAGCATTCAGTTTGTTCGCCAAGATGAGAAAGAAACCTTCGATCTGCGCGACTCAATGCATTTAGCCATCGTGCACACCATAAGTCATGACCATAAAGTTGTTGCAAAAGCCAGTAGTCTGATGTTTGTGTTCTCACACCATCTATAGCTGTGGATAACTGGCAGTCTGAAAGTGTGTATCCAGTTGGTGATTGGTTTAGAGCAGCATTAGCGATTGGAGCAATGAAATGCTCTAACTGCAGTGTGTCCAGAGTATAACTTGGCCTTAAATTATCCATGCTTTATGTATGCTTGTGGTTAAACCATAAATATATTGAAAAAGGGCTATATAAGCCGTGGTCATAAAAAGCATTTTACCAATAATATGGCTGTATGGACAGGCATTCACAGCTTATTTTGGTCGGTAAAGAGATTCGTCGCTTACGGGAGGAAACGGGCTTGAGTCAGGATAATTTTGCGGCGGAAGTGGGCATGGATCGCTCGTATTATGGTCGTGTTGAACGTGGCGAGCGAAATGTAACGTCGCTAAATCTGATCAGAATTGCTGGTACTTTGGGGGTGGAAGTGGGCACCCTGTTTCCGAAGATGAAAAAACTAAAACGAAAAAAGTAAAGACCCATCAAATAAGCCGATATTTTGGCTCTCAGAAAAAAACGCGTTAAGTACTATTATCATAAGTAATAATTGTTTGCTGGTTATACGAAGTGCTCGCATAAGCATCGATTTTCTAATACTCCTAATTATTCCCTAATATCAATTGAAAATTGGAGTAATTAAATAATTTTCAATTAAGAGAAGCTCTATTTTTAATCGTATCTCTCTGGTGTGACTATAAAGTTTAGGCTTGACTGAATGCGAAGCATGCCGTACATTCGCGCCCATGAATTTAGTGAGGATAATCCGAAAAAATTGGAATTGGCGTTGGGAACAACAGTCAGGGCGGGTTGTCGTGTAAATTAAATCCAGATTATCAGGATTAATATTTACTAAAACCCGCTCATAAAGCGGGTTTTTTGGTTTTAAGCTAATAGCAAATGGATAGAAATGTGATGAATACAATGATTCAAATACTGATGTTAAGAACACAATGTTGGTGGCACGCACTATGTTGGTATGGTGGCTGAGTTTGTGTCTATATTGAAAACTGAGAATCCGCCATTAGGCGGATTTTTTTTGCCTATTATAATTTGTAAGCAATGAACCCCAACCCGAGCAAAATCGATTTATGGAAAAAATAGTTCAAACACTAAGTGTCGAAATTGAAGGGAGCTACGACGCATTATCCGTTTATCGAGCACTGCGATCTACTGCTCGTCCGGGTCCTGGTGCCTTGCTGGAAACAGCTTGTATTCACTCACGTGAACATACACAAAGTATCTTAATGTTGTCAGCCGGACTAAAAATCGTTTGTCGTGATTTTACGATTACCATTAAGGCGCTGAATGCCAATGGTCTTTCTGCATTGGATGGATTGTTGGATTTACTACCGGCCTTTGAGCGGCATGGTGCGTCACTGATTTACAAGTTACCTAGGAAAACTGGTCCTGTTGACCGTGACGAGCATAAGCGTTTGCTTGATCTGTCTATTATGGAACCACTCCAGCGACTCATGGAGATAATAAAAAGCGATGATTTGAAAGAGAACATCTCTTCTATGTTTATTGGATGTTTCAGCTTTGAACTATTAAACCAGTTTGAAGACAATAAGTTTGCAGAGGAGAAGCATAGGAATTATCCCGATTATTCCTTTTACTTCGCAGATCAATTGTTATTGATTAACCACAAAAATGGTTCAGCGGAGCTTGTGAGCAAAGTATTTACTGGGAACGAACAGCAAGCAGTACTAACTGATTATCAAAATCAATTATCTCTGAATAGTTCAATTTTAAAAGATTTGGCAAACCACAAAGCGACACCCTTGACCTATAACGATATTGATTTAGCTACAACCGATTATAAAACTAATTTAACTGATGATGAATATATTGAAAAAGTAGAACTGATAAAAAAACATGTGATTGCAGGAGATATCTTTCAGGCAGTTTTCGCCAGGCAGTTTAGTCTGCCTTGTTACGATGCCATGATAGCCTATGAAATTCTACGTCAGCAAAATCCAAGCCCCTATATGTTTTTTATCGAAAGCGAAGATTATCACTTATTTGGTGCCTCACCAGAAAGTGCTGTAAAAGTCTCCGCATTAGCTAATAAAGTCAGCATCTATCCCATCGCAGGCACTCGTAGGAGGGGGTTCACAAAAAAAGGAACAATTGATCCCGATCTGGATACTCGCCTTGAAGTCGATCTTTTAGCGGACACAAAAGAAATGGCGGAACATATGATGCTTGTAGATTTGGCAAGGAATGATATTGCACGAATCAGTAAGGCCGGCTCGCGTCGAATCGAAAGACTAATGCAAGTCGATAGATATTCCCATGTTATGCACCTGGTATCCAAAGTCTCGGGTGAATTGAAAGATAAAGTGGATTGTTTTACAGCCTACCGCGCCTGTATGAACATGGGGACGTTAACGGGTGCGCCGAAACTTCGCGCCAGCGAATTCATTGCTAAATATGAAACAGTAGAACGAGGCCCCTATGGCGGCGCTGTAGGTTACATCAACGCTTGCGGCGATATGGATACCGCTATTGTTATACGTTCCGCACTAGTAAAAGTGTCGACGGCAACAGTCAGTGCAGGAGCCGGAATAGTGTTTGATTCTGATCCACAGTCAGAAGCGGATGAAACAAGAATCAAGGCACAAGCTGTGTTGAGAGCAATTATTACAGCCAACCAGATCTCTTCTGTCAGTACTTCGACCTCACGAGAGGTGGCGTGATGAAGTCTAATGCGCTAGATGTAAAAAGCGATTCAGCAATAATCCCTTTACGTGTGCTTGTTATAGATAATTTTGACTCTTTTACCTACAACCTGGTCGAGGAAATTTATCATATTTCTAACGACATTAAGGTTGTGCGTAATGATATTAGTGAAAGCGAGTTATCTCGATTAATAGTAGACACTGATTTGCTTGTTCTCTCTCCCGGACCTGGTAGACCCGAGGATGCAGGTATCTGTATGACATTGATTCAGAAATACCGGGGTCGAATCCCTATTATCGGAATATGTCTTGGTTTCCAGGCAATTATAAGCGTTTATGGGGGCAAAATTACAGAAGCCGAGTGCCCAGTCCATGGTAAGGTTTCCCGACTCACACATCAAAATAAATATTTCTTTAAGGATCTGCCCAATCCAATTTCAATTGGGCGCTATCACTCATTAATAGCCAGTGAGATTCCACCTGCACTCGACTGTATTGCTACCAGTGATGAAGTGAGTATGTGTGTAATCGATGCCGACAGGGTCGTGTTAGGTTTTCAATTTCATCCTGAATCAATCCTGACCTTGCAAGGCTCTCTGTTATTTAAAAAGGCAGTCAGTTGTCTTATTGATATGTCACGTGTAATACCGCCCGAAAATTCTTCAATTCAAAACGTTAGTTAAAAATCCACCAATAGGAATACTGTAATGCAAGCGATATTAGAAGATCTTTATCAAGGAAAGGACCTCAATCAAGAAAAAGCCATGGGTACGATAAAACGTATAATGCGTGGTGAACTCAACGAAACTGAAATTTCAGCCCTGTTGATTGCATTGAAAATAAAGGGTGAGGAGCCAGATGAGATAGCTGGTGCTGCAAAGGCACTGCGCGAATCGGCGACATTTTTTCCCCGCCCACAGGGGCAGATACTGGATACTTGTGGGACGGGTGGTGACGGTTTTGGCACTCTCAATGTATCAACGATAGTTGGTCTTGTTGCGGCTGAGTGTGGTATCAAAGTTGCCAAACATGGAAATCGTGCTGTGTCCTCCTTATCAGGTTCATCAGATTTATTGGCGCGCCTTGGCGTGAAGCTGGAATGCGCTCCAGATATTGCTCGACGTTGTCTGGATGAGCTCTATTTTTGTTTCCTTATGGCCCCGCAATACCACCCCGGTGTCAGGTTCGCTATGCCCGTTAGGCAAAAACTTAAAACGCGTACCTTGTTCAACCTCATTGGACCACTGGCAAATCCAGCAGCGCCGAACGTGCAGTTAATGGGTGTGTACGATCCAAAAATGTTGTTACCCATGGCCGAAGCGCTACACAGCCTAGGATGTAAAAGAGCCTATGTTGTAAACGGTGGTGGTCTCGATGAAATCGCCCTGCATTGCGACACGTCTGTCGCCTATCTTGACGATGGATGCATTAAGGAACTCGTTATAACACCGGAGCAGGCTGGGTTACAACGATGTTCTCTTGAGGAGATACAGATACAAAATCCCGACGATATTCTGTCTGCATCACGTGCGATTTTGACAGGAAATGGGAAGAAGGAGCATTGTAATGTTGTCGCGCTGAATACGGCTGCTGCACTTGTTCTCTGTGACAAAGTCCCGAACCTTGCCTCCGGAGTGGAGATGGCTTTGAATGTGATGGCTAGTGGTAAGGTCGCAAATCGATTACAGGCATTGGTGGAACTGAGTCATGGGTAAGAGTCAAAGCGTTTTGGAGCAGATAGTGCTGCATAAGCAGGAGGAACTTATTGAGCGTCGCAAAGCAGTGCCTTTCAATTCATTACTCAAGAAAGCAGTGTGTTCGGATAGAAGCTTTGAACACGCTCTGACTCAGCCGGGCAGTCGTTTTATTTTTGAATACAAACGGGCTTCGCCATCGCAGGGCACGATTAACGCCAAACTGACAGTAGATGATATCTGCCTAGCCTACAATGGCCATGCAGATGCCGTATCTGTACTCACAGATAGTCGATATTTTGGCGGTAGTTTCGATTTTCTGAAACAGATCAGGAATAAAGTGAAGGTTCCTGTTTTGTGTAAAGATTTTATTCTGCACCCCTACCAGGTAGTAGAAGCACGATACTATGGAGCTGACGCGATTTTGTTAATGCTGTCTATTCTTGATGATCTGCAATATCAAGAATGTGCAGCTATCGCAAAACAGTTCGATCTGGATATTCTAACGGAGGTGCACTCGGAAGAAGAGCTATCTAGGGCGATTAAACTAGAAGCAAGGATCATTGGCATTAATAACCGCAATTTAAAGACATTAAAAGTCGATATCGCGTTAACCGAGAAATTGGCGCCTTTGGTTCCTGAGGATCGCGTGCTTGTTTCAGAGTCAGGTATTACCAGTCGTCGCGATATTGTTAAGCTCTGTCGTTATGTTGATGGGTTTTTAATTGGTACGGCCCTGACACGTCATAAGGATGTTCAATCTGCAGTGAAAAAACTACTATTCTCAGAAATCAAGATATGCGGTGTTAAAACTGTTGTAGATGTTACGACAGCAATATACTCCGGTGCTACTTATCTGGGTTTGGTATTTTATGAAGAATCGCCACGATATCTGTCAGTAAAGCAGGCAGAAATACTTGTTGATGCAGTAACCGCTAATTACGTTGGCGTGTTTGTCAATGAAACTATTGAGAAAATATCTCTGGTGAGTCGGCAACTATCATTGGTTGCGGTTCAATGCCATGGTGATGAGTCAGTGGAATTTATAAAATCACTTAGACAACAACTTCCTACTGGCTGTCAAATATGGAAAGCAATTACGTACGATGAAAGTATAATTCGTGGGCAAATCGAGATGTTTGAACCACTGGTTGGTCGCTTGATCGTTGACAACGGTAGTTCCCAAACATATGGGGGTACGGGTAAATCGTTTAAATGGCAGAATATCGAGACGATACAATCGGCCATGCGTGATCCCGAAAAACTGATTCTGGCGGGTGGTGTAAATGGAGGCAACGTACAATTACTCGACTCGTATCCGGAGCTTTCTCTTGATGTTTCATCAGGTCTCGAGGGTCAAAAGGGGATTAAGTCGATGGAAAAAATACGAGAATTCTTTGAAAGACGTTGCTGTTTCACGCTTCCACCTCATTCTAAATCAGAAGATGATTACAGGCAGGTCGTTTAATGAACTATTTTCCGTACTTCTAATGCCCAGATACAACAACATGTTTCGACGCTGCAAGCAGGAGAGACGCATTGCCATTATTCCATTTGTAATGCTGGGTGATCCGACTGTAGAGGCTTCGTTGAACATAATAAATTGTCTCGTTGATTCAGGTGCAGATGGTTTGGAACTAGGTTTCCCTATATTCAATCCAACGGCGGATGGACCAGTGATTAGAGCAAGTGCAAAAAGGGCATTACAAAAGGGTGTGAATGCGAATATAGCTTTTGAAATGCTGAATTCAATACGTGAAATTCATAAAGAGATTCCGATTGGACTGCTTGTCTATGAAAAAATAATAAAAAACTATGGTATTGATGATTTCTTTTTTCAATGTAGTAAATCGAGTGTTGATTCAGTACTAATACCAGATGTTTCAGTCTTAAAAACAGAATCGTACGATCAGTGTGCAAAAAGGCACAACGTAGATTCTATTCATATTCTCTCACCTAGTATTTCAGATGATGAGTTTAATCTGGTAGCAGCCAACTCGGAAGGGTATGTTTATGTAAAAAGTCGAGAGGGTGTGACTGGCACCCATGCAGAAGTGAAAATATCTGCAAGTGGCACACTAGATAAATTGAGAGCAGCGAATTCAGCGCCAGCTGTGTTAGGTTATGGCGTATTTAAGAGAGAACATATTGTACAAGCGAGAAAATTCGGTTTTGCCGGAGTTATCTGTGGTTCGGCCATTATTACTATTATTGAAAAATATGAAAAATGTTCGGATGAGTTGTTAGGCCAATTGCGAATTTTTGTATCAAAATTAAAACAAGCCAGCGTCGACTAAACTACTAAAAAGAAGAACGATAACCAGTATTAATATAAATAAAAGATGTGTAAAAAATCATTAAGAATATCAATGTGAGGCTTTTATATATCAATATTCCTGCGAACTAAAAATTTCTTCTAGGCTTATTTCACCGGTGGTTTCTTCCAAGTTCAGGTCATTTTCGATTTAGTTAAGATGCTTATTCATCCAATCAGTAGCTGCGTTACTATTTTTGTTTGAAATTAGTTCCACAAGCTCTCGGTGATTTTGATTTGTACATCCCTGTGAATCATGTGATTCATAAAGGACGACATTCAGTGTTGACAGAACATTATCGACGTTTGAGGGGAATTGCGATTAATGATTGGTCAGCAGCGGTAAAATGAAACAAATAATTATTTGTTCGCTGGTCTTAGGAAGTCAACTTGGTAATACCATTGATACATATTGTATCTGATAAAAATTAATCATTTATCAGCAATTCAACGATAACCTAAGATTAACATTTTCTCTCCCCAAATCTGAAAAAAGTTTCAGTGCTGTACGTGCAGTAAAATTATTCTTAAGTACAAAATCACGATTCACAGAGAACTGCTTAGCACGCCACTCTGAGATAGCAATTGTCATCACAGCACGGGTGAGAATTAGATCGTATAAGATGTTTTTCTCTTCAGGAAGCAGGGTATTTGTTTGATGATACCCGGTTATAAAATTAGTGCAGGGGATGAGTGAACCGGCTTGTTTGTTTACCTGGTATGAAAGTGATACAGCTACTTCATTGATGAGCGGCGACTCAATAGCATCACCAAAATCTATTATCCCTGCTACGATATGGGGACGTTTTTCGTCAATCATGATATTACTGAAGTTAAAATCATTGTGAATGATTTGTCGGCGTAAACCCGAAAGTACCGGCAAAACATTTTTCTTGTAATTCTCAAGTGCATTTATAGCGAGGTCGTGTATCCAATCATCTTGGATGTGTACCAATAAATTTTGGACTTCCATGGCCCGTTCTAAATCCCAGACTAGATCATACCTAGCTGCAGAATGTGAAAAATCTTTTAACGCCAGATCAAGCCTGGCCAGTTTCCAACCCATGTCTCTGTGTAATTCTACCGAACGTGCTGACAATTTAGATGCAGCGATCCCTGACAGACAGGTAATGAGACGGACAATGGAGCTTCGTCCGTCTTCGTTAGGTAGGGCGACTTCTCCCTCACCATTCAAGGTGAGTATGACTTTCGGGATTGGTAAATTAGGATCAACTTTTGCTATATGTAGCAGGGTTTCCGTTTGAAAATTCGATACCTTGCGCTCTTCAGCTGGGTTGATAAATCTCAAAATGTAGCGTATTGATTGGGCATCTTCGAGAAGCAAGATTTGATCGCGTTCACACGCTAGTTCAGTAGCCATGGCCTTGATTCCATAATATTTTTGCATCACTTCTTCTGCGTATGCGAGTGAATTAGCCGGGGCCAATTCATTAAATACACCTGTGGTGATTTTTTCTGTTGAGTTCACACCAAATATGAATCAGTGTTATATAAGGGAGTGGGTGTTACACATACATTCCTTATAGGGCAGATAAGACCTCGTCCAACACGCCCAAAAAGAGATCTGCGTCATCTTTGTTGAAGGGCAATGGCGGGCGAATTTTTAGCACATTTGCGTAGGTGCCAGATGTACTGATCAACACACGCTTTTGCCTGAACTCATTGATGATGCGTAAGGTTTCTTCTGTGGCGGGTTCTTTTGTTTTTCTATTTTTCACAAGTTCGATGCCGATATACAAACCCGCACCACGCACGTCACCAATAATGTTATGACGCTCAGCCAACATTCGTACGGCCGTCTTTATGTAATTACCTACTCTGTCAGCATTCTCAATTAGTTTTTCATTTTCTATGATTTCAAGAACGGTCTTGCCAACAGCAGATGACACAGGGTTTCCGCCTGTGGTATTAAAATATCGCGATTTGGCGAGCTGATTAAGTAGTTCAGCACGTAAAGCGATACCCGCCATGGGGTGGCCGCCACCCATACCTTTACCCATAGTGACAATATCCGGTTTGATATCATGCCGCTGAAATCCCCACCAGTGTTTACCTGTGCGGCCAAAGCCGGCCTGGACTTCATCTGCTATAAACAAAGCCCCGGCATCCTGTACAACTTTTACCGCATCCTGTAGAAATCCTGCAGGTTCCGCGAGGATTCCATCGCTGGAGAAAATGGTATCAACAATCATAGCCGCTGGTTTAATACCATGGCGATTCATATCATCTATCGCAGCCTGAACATTTTCAGCAAGGGTAGATCCCACATTATCTGGACAACGATATAGATCGGGTGCGGGTACGCTACGAACATTAGTACCTAAGTTGACGTTGTTTCCCAGGGAAGGGGAGAGAGAAGCGATAGCATCGGTACCTCCATGGTAGGCGAGATTGGTGACGATGAAACCAGTGCCGCCAGTATTTTGTTTTGCAATACGATAGGCTAGGTCATTAGCCTCGCTACCAGATAGCGTCAGCATTATATTATTGATGTGCTTGGGGAACGTGGATAAAAGATGGTTCGCATAATCCAGTATGCCATCGTGTAAGTAACGGGTGTGGGTATTGAGTTTTCCAGCCTGCATCTCTAATGCTTTTACTAATCGTGGATGGCAGTGGCCCACGCTGGGGACATTATTGTATGCATCTAGATAGGGCTTGTCGTCTGCATCATAGAGCCAGACACCTTTCCCCCGGATAATGTGTATAGGCTGTTGATAGAAGAGTTTATAGGCCGGACCCAGAAGTGAATCACGGCGTGAAATCATCTTTTTTTCTTTTTCGGTCAATTGGACCTGACCCGGTTGAAAATGATTGGGTAAATATGCTTTCATCATATTAATAATCGCACTTGGCAGTTGATATTGTGGGACCACAATTGTATTTGTCCCGTATGAAGACTCTCCCATGCATGGTTCATTTATGATTCCCCGGCGGTCGGTTACTCACATATTAATACCTTTATATTAATCACTCGTCAGTTACACATCCTTCTGACGCAGTTTTTACACTCTTGATATATTTATAGAGTGTCCCGGAGTTTGCTTTATAATCGGGCATGCACCATTCATTTTTTCGTTTCTCGAGTTCATCATCGCTTAAATCCACAGTGATTATATTCTTCACAGCATCAATTGTAATTTTATCGCTATTTTTAATGAGTCCAATCGGGCCACCGTCTTGAGCTTCGGGTACTACGTGTCCAATGATGAAACCATGGGAGCCACCCGAAAAACGACCATCCGTAATCATAGCTACATGATCACCTAGGCCCGCACCAATTAAGGCTGAAGTGGGAGTCAGCATTTCGGGCATTCCGGGACCACCCTTAGGACCCTCATAGCGAATGACAACGACATCGCCCTTATTAATTTGATCACGTTCCAGCCCAGCGAGCATTTCTTCCTCTGAATTGAATACGTTTGCCGGACCCGTAAAATGCTCTCCCTCCTTTCCAGTAATCTTTGCGACAGATCCACCCGGTGCAAGGTTACCTTTTAGTATTCTGAGATGACCGCTCGTTTTTAGGGGGTTATCAAGCTTTGATATAATTGTTTGATCTTTAGAGAGCCCAGGCAGTGGTGATAGGTTTTCCGCAACACTTTTTCCCGTAACGGTCATACAGCTACCGTCGATTAATCCATTCTCCAACAATAATTTCATAATTGCTGGTATGCCACCAATGTGATGTATATCCTCCATCACATATTTACCACTCGGCTTTAAGTCAGCAAGTAAAGGTGTTCGAGAATTAATTGTCTGGAAATCATCGATAGTAAGCTCCAGGTTCATTGCTCTTGCCATGGCTATGAGGTGTATAACAGCATTAGTTGATCCCCCGAGAATAGTTGTCAACACTATCGCATTTTCAAAGGCTTGACGGGTCATAATATCCTGGGGTTTTAAATCTAACTCCAAGAGGTTATGTATTGCTTTTCCGACAGCAAAACATTCTCGCAATTTAAGAGTATCAACAGCAGGAATTGATGAGCTATATGGTAATGACATACCCAATGCTTCTATGGCCGAAGCCATTGTATTTGCGGTGTACATTCCGCCGCACGCGCCCGCACCAGGGCATGCATTTCTAACGATCTTTAACCGCTCATTTTCATCAATTTGACCACTTATAAGTTCGCCATAGCTTTGGAAGGCTGAGATAATATCAAGTTTCCGACTGTTTATATGTCCGGGCTTTATGCTGCCGCCGTAAACCATTATTGCTGGCCGATTTACCCTTGCCATCGCAATAATGCAACCGGGCATATTTTTGTCGCAGCCAGGAATTGAGATATTGGCGTCGTACCACTGTGCACTCATAACTGTTTCAATGGAATCGGCAATCAAATCACGTGATTGTAGGGAATAACTCATGCCACGGGTGCCCATTGATAGTCCATCGCTGACGCCAATGGTATTGAAGCGCATGCCGACAAGACCAGCAGCTTCTACCCCTTCTTTTACTTCCGCAGCTAAACTGAGTAAATGCATGTTGCAGGTATTACCTTCAAACCAAACACTGGAAATGCCAATTTGAGGCTTATTAAGATCAGTTTCTTTTAACCCCGTACCGTATAGCATGGCCTGTGATGCACCTTGTGACTTTGATTGGGTAATACGTGCACTGAAACGATTTAATTTATTTTTCATATAACTTGATCAGATACATATTTATAGTAATTCCAGCCAGTCAAAAGAGGCTTCAATATGCTTGGATGGAGTGTATTCAGCACCTATGTAATGACTATATTTAAGTTGGCGTAGTAAGTTAAAATATTCTCTAAAATTAGCATTACCGGTTCCAGGTTCACATCTCCCGGGGTTATCAGCGAACTGGATGTGACCTATTTTTTTTATCATATTTTTTAAATCGGAGGAGATGTCCCGGTTATCTTTTAAAGAATGATAAATGTCATATTGTAGGACTAATTGATCACAATTAATGGTATGAATGATATCAAGACACATCTCTGGGCTATCAACCAATATACCAGGCCAATCTTGAGAATTGATCGCTTCGATAGATATCAATCTGTCAGTCCGTGAAAACTTATCTAATGCATATTTCAAATTCTCTATGAGTTGAGCAGTGCATTTATCCCGATGCATACCTCGAGGGACAAGTGAAGGACCAATATTAACGATTTTTGCATCCAAAATATTTGCATTGTCGTAAGTAACACTTAATGTTTCGATAAATTCCTTTTCCTTGCCTGGCACACCAGATAAACCATTACCACCAGACAAAAGATCGCCAATACCAAAATTTATTAGTGCAACTTCTAACCCAGCATCTCTTATTATTGCCGAATACATCTTCAAATCTAGATCATCGAGTAGTTGAAACTCGAGCGCACTAAAGCCTAGTGCCTTTGCCATTTTTACTGTATCGGTAACGCCAATTCCTCTAAATAGTGATGTCACACTAGCGCAAGATTTTAGTTTCATTATGTGCTTTTGGTCCCATTGTTTTTGACTCGAGCTTTATCTCTAATTTCTAAAAATATAGCACTATGGTCTAAGACTTCCCGAGGCGAGTTACACATATTTTCGTACAGTTCTTTACAAAGGGAGAGCATCGGAAAAACCCCACCCGCTTTCGTTCCACAATCGATTGCTGTTTGCAGATCTTTTAGCTGCGTGGTAGCAAATGCACCCGGTTGAAAATCCCGCGACAACATTCTTTCTCCATGTTGTTGCAATACAGTTGAATCAGCAAACCCACCATCGAGAGCATTTTTAACCGCTTCTGGATCAGCACCACCAATTTCAGCAAGCACCAAGGCTTCTGCGACCGCGCAGATGGTTATGCCAACTATCGTTTGATTAGCAAGTTTTGCGAGCTGGCCTGTACCCACTTGTCCGACATGCGTTACGCGGCCCATACTGGCTAATATCGGTTTTATCTTTTCCAGTGTTGTGGAACTTCCACCTGCCATGATAGATAAGGATGCATTTTTGGCCCCTGCTTCACCACCTGAGACCGGAGCATCCAAGTACTGGATGTGCTTCTCTTTCAAAATCGCTGCTTGGCGACACGCGGTTTCGACAGGGATTGAGCTCATTACGATAACTACGGAACCGGCTGACAACAAGTCGGTGACGCCTAACTTCTTATCATTACCAAAGAGGATAGTATCAACAACGTCACCGCTGCTAAGCATAACGATCACTATTCGTTTTTGTTTTGATAAATCTTGCAGGTTTTCTACTACTATGATTCCTTTGGAAGATAGTGCTTTGGATTTGTGTGTACTGCGGTTCCAAGCCTTTACAGCGAAACCAGCAGACATGATATTAGAGGCCATCGGCGCACCCATGATACCAGTACCCAGAAAAAGTATTTCATCCACCAAAGTATGCTCTTACTCTACTGCTCGATAAACTAAAATGGATACATTGTTAGAAAGACTACTAATCACTCTTAATTCACAGCGTCAATAGAGATAATTAGGTTGATTTGGCTCGAAGATTAAAAATCGACCGTGTCTCGTCTGGAGTCGCAGGGCTTCGCCCCACCAGTTCAGCAAGCTCAACCGCACGTTCTACTTGATCCCAACTTCCTTTGGAAAGAGTCCGAGTTGTATTATTGATTTGGACGTTGTCTTCAAGTCCGACACGTACGTGCCCCCCTAAACTCAAGGTGGCTGCACACACTTTGAGGCAATTGGGACCTATGCCAATGCAATTCCAAGTAGCATTGTCTGGTATTTGACTCACACAATTAGCAAGGTTAGCGATATTGAATTGCATTGCCCCGCAAATACCAAATACAAACCCAAAATGTAACGGTTCTTCAAAAATATGATGATGCTCATTTATCCATAAAACATTTTCGATATGGGAAGGCGAAAAACATTCCATCTCAGGTTTTATTTGCCTGCTTTGCATTATGCTGCCCATATCAATCGTATCTTTGAACGGGTTTAAAAACGTATGGTCCATTATTACCTCGCCGGTTTTCCAATTTACGAGGCAAAAATTGATAGAGCCGGGGTTTAATGATGCCATTTCAGGCCGGTGCTGCAGTACGGGTTGTTTTCTTTCCTCATGCGCTGTGCCAATACCAACTCCGGTACTCAAATTGACGATGCAATTACAATTAGAATGTATGGCATCCATGACCTCTTTCATAATTGTTGAATCGACAGTTGGTTCCTCGGAATCGTATTCTCTGAAGTGTACTGCAATTACTGCAGCACCAGCTTCTTCACATTTTCTTACTTCTTCCGCCCATTCTTCAGGTCTATAGGGAATAGAGGGATTATGATGTTTACGAGTGAGGGCCCCAGTAAGACCGGCCGTAATAACTACCTTATCGGACATAGCATTTCTCCTGCTGACGTCTGCATTAGAACTTATGATTATTCGACGATATTGTATTGATTAGCTACATCGCAAGATCTATTAGGCACCGTTGTCGAAGTATTAAAATGCTATTACATATAATTTCAATCTGACTCATACAACACCTCGCATAAACACCTACTTTTGTAGAGTTGTTAAATATCATTCACAAATGGATTTTCGCAGCCATTTCAACGTATTGACGTACTGACTAAACATCGAATAAAATATAAAAAACTTCAATATAGATGTAATATACTTCAATTTAGATGTTATCGCAAATACTGCATGTCTATGTCTAGATAGATTTTAATGACTATATTGTCTTGTAAGTTAGAGCCTTAGGAGTAGCGGATTAACATAATTAATTATATGAAGTTTGAATGTGGAAAATTTTCGATAACTCTAAACTGTTTTATAGGAATAATTGCCATTCTTAGAAAATGACGTATGAGCGAAAATTAATCTTAGGGCTAAAGCTGAAATATTTAAATAATTAGATAAGTCGAATCGTGACTAAGAAAACAATTACAATAGCCGGGGCAGGTGGGTACTGGGGTGATTCTCCGAGTGCAACTACGCAACTATTAAGTACTAGCAAACTAGACTACCTTGTTTATGATTACCTCGCAGAAATCACAATGTCTATTCTGGCACGAGCCAGGGCTAAAGATAAATCTTTAGGTTATGCTTCAGATTTCGTCAAAACGGTTATAGAGCCTCATCTTGAAGAAATTGCAACCAGAAAAATTAAGGTGATAACAAATGCTGGCGGATTGAACACTAATAGTTGTGCAGAGGCTGTCAAAACAGTAATCGAACAGTCTGGTCTAGATCTTAAAGTTGCAACGGTTACCGGCGATAATCTCATCGAGCGTGTCGAAGAATTTTCTACGGCAGATATCAGAGAAATGTTCAAGGATACGCCTTTTTCAGAGACTCATGATGTCATGAGTATTAACGCGTACCTAGGTGCCCTGCCAATTGTACGAGCACTGTCTGAAGGCGCTGATATCGTTATTACCGGGCGTGGCGTTGATAGTGCGGTTACGCTGGGGCCGTGTATATATGAGTTTGGTTGGTCTCATGATGATTGGGATTGTCTAGCTGGGGGCAGTCTAGCGGGCCATATTCTGGAATGTGGTCCCCATGCTACTGGGGGAAACTTCACCGATTGGTATGAAGTGGCTAATGGCATCTATAACATCGGATACCCGATCGCCGAGATTTCTGATGAGGGCTCTTTTATTTGTACGAAACCTGAAAAGAGCGGTGGCAAAGTGTCCTTTGCAACGATTGCCGAGCAGATGGTGTACGAAATAGGTGACCCACAGGCCTATATATTACCGGATGTTATTTGTGATTTTTCAGAGGTGACATTGACAGAAGTTGGCCCGGATCGGGTACTTGTTTCAGGTGCAAAAGGGTATCCAGCCTCTGATACTTACAAGGTGTGTATGACTTATCAAGATGGTTATCGTGGCGGAGTTTTTGTTGGTTTTAATGGAGAACGTGCGGATGAAAGTGCCCTGTGTTATGCGGAATCGGCCATTAAGCGGACGGATAAAGCTCTAAAGGAAAAAGGGTTACCAGGTCTAACGGAAAAAAGTATAGAAGTACTCGGTGTTGAAGGTCACTATGGCAGCTCTCGAAGGGTGGAACATGCACGAGAGGTTGCTGTTAAAGTTGCCGTGAAACATTCAGAATCCTCTGGCGTTGGTTGCTTTTTACGCGAGGTATCCGGTTTAGGTTTGGCCTCTCCTCCTGGGTTGATGGGCTTTGCTGCAACTCGGGCAAAACCGTCTCCAGTTGTTCGTGCATTTTCCTTCTTGCTGGAAAAAAAGAAGGTGCCGGTTGTGCTTCAAATCAACAATCAATTAGTACCTATAGAGCTGCCTGATGTTACATGCGATTCAATGTCAATTGTTCGGCCGGATGAACCAGAGTATCCCAAAATTGATACACCTATGGTGAGCGTCCCATTGATAAAATTGGCATGGGGGCGTAGCGGTGATAAAGGTGACAATGTAAATATTGGAGTTATTGCGCGCAAAAGCGAATACATTCCCTTTATTTGGCATACACTTACAGAGGATGTCGTGATTAACAAATTATCACATTTTGTGAAGGGCCCTGTTGAACGCTATCTACTTCCTGGAATTGGTGCTATTAATTTTGTATTGAACGACGCGCTCGGGGGTGGTGGCGTAGCTAGTTTGCGTATGGATCCACAAGGGAAAGGATTTGCACAATTACTGCTAGGTTGTTCGGTTGAAATCCCCAAAGCATTGGCAAAGGAAATATAGATGGCGGAATTTCAGTCCCATATAAATGTTGATTCGAAAGAGTTTTCTGAGTCACGTGGACAGATGTTGGCCCTGGTTGAGAAATTACGTGAACTGTCCAATCGTGCCAGTGAAACTTCCGAACGCCGCCGCAGCCGTTTTGAAGAGCGAGGCCAGCTGACACCCAGAGAAAGGCTTTCCAGATTACTGGATCCTGGGATGCCATTTCTGGAACTATTCAATATGGCAAACTATCTGGTCGAGTCGGATGACCCCGACACTAGTATCCCCGGTGGTAATGTCATTGCAGGTATCGGTTTTGTCAGTGGTAGCCGTTGCATGATTTATGTGGATGACAGCGGGATTAGTGCGGGCACCGTATCGGCGATGTCAATTGAGAAAATATGTCGGATCCTGGATATTGCGCTAAAGATGAAATTGCCCTTGATTCATCTAGTTGAAAGTGGCGGTGGTGATCTTATGCAATACAAGGTCGAAATGTGGTCTCGCTCGGGAGGTATGTACTACCGCTTGGCCCGTTTAAGTGCGGCGGGTATTCCTACCTTTGCAATCTTGCATGGCCCTTCTACCGCAGGCGGCGCCTATATGCCGGGCCTGAGTGATTATGTAATTGGTGTAAAAGGGCGTGGACGTGCGGCTTTGGCGGGCTCTGCGCTGGTCAAAGCGGCGACTGGTGAAATCGCAGACGACGAAGAGTTGAGTGGTGCTGAAATGCACGCAACTACCACCGGGCTGGTTGAATATCTGGCCGAAGACGATGCCCATGGATTGATTATCGCAAGAGATCTTGTTGAGCGGTTGCAATGGAATTCAGACTGCGAACGCCCGATTGAACAATCATTCAAACAACCGCTCTATGATCCGGATGAAATCGCCGGTGTTGTGCCGTCAGACTATAAGAAACCTTATGATGTGCGAGAGTTGATTGCCCGCATAGTGGATGGGTCAGATTTTGTTGAATTCAAGCCAGGTTATGGATCTGCCACTGTAACTGTACACGCCTCTATATTTGGCCGTCGTTGTGGAATCATTGGCAATAATGGACCTATTGACCCTAATGGTGCAACCAAGGCCGCACATTTTTTCCAGCTTTGCGACCAGGCCAATACGCCTATCGTGTTCTTAAGCAATACGACAGGTTACATCGTTGGTACTGAGTCGGAACAGGCGGGAATGATTAAGCATGGCTCCAAGATGGTGCAGGCGGCATCCAATGTGCGCGTGCCGCGAATCACTCTGTATATTGGGGCCAGTTTTGGCGCAGGTAATTTTGGTATGTGTGGAGCTGGCTATGATCCAGATTTCATTTTCGCTTGGCCCAATGCCCGTACTGGCGTGATGGGAGGTGAACAGGCAGCACAGACAATGACGCAGGTTATGGAAGCGTCGGCGAGGCGGCGCGGAAAAACTGTTGATAAGGAAGACTTGAAAGAACAGGAAGTAAAACTTAAGCAACATTTCGACTCCCAGTCGGGTGCTTTTTATACCTCTGGCCGTCTGCTCGACCAAGGAATTATCGATCCGCGTGATACACGCAATGTTCTGGGTTTTGCCCTTGAAACGTGTTGGGAAAGCCGTCAAAGAAAGTTGTGCCCGAATAGCTTTGGTGTGGCACGCCTCTAATCAGAAGGGAAAATACGACCATGTCTGATTTACCAAATATGAAACATCTACTTTGCGAGCCATCAGATGACTGGTTGACCGTCTGGCTCAATCGCCCTGAAGTGCGAAATGCACTGTCCAATGCGGTGTTTGAGGAGTTGGAAGCGGTAGCCGATGTTCTTAAGGACGATTCATCCATCCGCGGCATTACATTACGTGGCAAGGACGGTAACTTCTCCGCGGGCGGGGACTTGAGAATGTTCCGGGATATTTTTCAGGGTGACGCACCGGCACATGATGAAGTGGCTGCCAGTAGTTCATTCTATGGAAGAGTTTACCAAAAAATAAATGCGTTGCCGCAGGTGGTTGTGATGCTGGTAGAGGGCGCTGCGATTGCTGGCGGTTTGGGATTGTTATGCACGGCGGATGTGGTGGTGGTGACTGAAGATGCAAAATTTTCTCTGACAGAAACCACACTGGGAATACCTCCTGCACAGATCGCTCCTTTGGTCGTAAAAGCAGTAGGGCTGAAAGTCGCGCGCAAATTGATGTTGACCGCATCACGGTTTGATGGCATTGAGGCACAGCAGATTGGGCTTGTGGATTATGTCGTGAAAGACAGCGACGGCCTTGAAGATATGGAAGCGTTGTTAAAAAAACAGATTTTAATGTGTGCTCCCGGCGCCAATGCGGTCACCAAAGAGATACTGTTAACCTGTGGCGGCTCGCTAATTGAACAAAATACCATCAATAATGCGGCAGAGCATTTCGCCAGTTGCATGCTAGGTGAAGAAGGTCGAGAGGGTATTGCCGCATTTTTGGAAAAAAGGCTGCCACCCTGGCGTCAATAACTTCATAACCGACGTCGATTAAACCTTATTTTACCAGGAATAATATGAAAAAATTTAACCACATTCTCGTCGCTAATCGTGGGGAAATCGCCATTCGTATTATGCGAACCGCACGAGATATGGGTTGTCGAACCACAGCGATCTATTCAGAGGTTGATGCAGATTCTCCACACGTACATTTTGCTGACGATGCCGTTATGATTGGCCCGGCAGTAGCGAGCGAATCTTACCTTAACATTGAAAAAATTCTCGGTGCTGTTTCTACTTCCGGAGCGCAAGCAATTCATCCTGGTTATGGTTTTTTATCTGAAAATGCCGGCTTTGTCAGAGCTTGCCAGAAAATGGGGGTGGTATTTATTGGTCCGGATCCCGACTCGATAGATCTGATGGGCAATAAGGCAAAAGCTAAGCAGCGGGTACTTGATGCCGGTGTACCCTGTGTGCCGGGTTATCAGGGCAATGATCAATCTGATGATGTATTTGTTAAGGTTGCTACCGATATCGGCTACCCAATCATGGTTAAGGCTGCGGATGGCGGCGGCGGCAGAGGTATGCGGTTGGTCGAGGAGAAAAGTGATTTGCTTACGGCTCTTAATGTGGCACGTTCAGAGGCAATGGGCGCTTTCGGTAGCAGTGAACTGATTTTAGAAAAGGCGATTGTTCGCCCTAGACATGTTGAAATACAGGTGTTCGCCGACTTGCATGGCAATATTATTCATCTGGGCGAACGTGATTGTTCGGTTCAGCGGCGCCATCAAAAGATCGTGGAAGAGGCACCTTGCCCCAGTATTGATGACATCACCCGCCAAGCCATGGCCGAATCAGCCACCAATGTAGCACGCACCATCAATTATGTTGGCGCAGGAACCGTCGAATTTCTGGTTGACGAAAGTAACAATTACTATTTTATTGAAATGAATACTCGGTTGCAGGTGGAACATGGCGTGACCGAGATGATTACCGGCCTGGACCTGGTTGCATTGCAAATTCAAGTTGCCCAGGGCGAAACTCTACAGCTAACTCAGTCTGACGTGACCATTCGCGGGCACGCTATCGAAACGAGGGTCTATGCGGAAGATCCCAACAATGACTTTTTACCAAGTTCGGGATTGATTCATCTTTGGCAGACGCCGAAAGGTGAGGGTATTCGTGTGGATAATGGCATACAGATGTCTCAAACTATCTCTCCATATTATGACTCAATGGTGGCAAAAATAGTGACCTGGGCAGAAACTAGGGACAGTGCCCGTTTAAAATTGATTCGGGCACTGGAACGTACAGTGTTATTTGGCCCCAAATCCAATCTGTCGTTTTTGATTGAATGTTTGGAAAGTAGCAGTTTTACTGCGGGCAAAACGACGACGTCACTGATTGAAGAAGAGATTGATTCCACTTATCAGGTAGATGATTCAAAAGACTTTCAATCCCTGGCAATTGCGGTTGCGCTTCAGTATCGACAGGATGCAATGGCCTCCCTGAATTACGCCATTGCTGTATCGTCACCATTACGGAATTGGTCGAGTGCAGGTGTTTTGAACACCCATGTCCAATATGAACACCATGAAGAAAAAATAGATATCTATGTCAGGACAACTGGAGGCGACTATTACAGTGTAAGTAGTGAGGGAAATACCGCTAGCATAGAAATCGTCTGTGTTGATGGTTATTCAGCAACAGTGCGAGTTGACGGGCGATATGTGCCCCTGGTATTTTTTGTCACTCCAGAAGAGGAAATCTATCTAGCTGCTGACCGCGTTTTTCAGAAATACGCTAAAGTTTTAAAAGATGTGCAGACTGACGGCGCTGGGGCTGGTGATATCAATATCCTGGCGCCAATGCATGGTTGTGTGCAAGAGTTATTTGTGAAGGAAGGGGATGTTTTAAATAAAGGCGATCAGGTGGCGGTGCTTGAAGCGATGAAAATGCAGCATGTACTGCAGTCGAGGGAAGATGCTGTGGTAACGAAAATATGGATTACGGCTGGTTCACAAGTGACCTCTAATAGTTTGCTCATTGAACTAAAACCAGTCGAAAAACCCTGTGAAGAGTGAATGCTGCTACAGAACATTCATTAATACTTGTATTGATGTTTTTTAGATGATTGATTTATAAAATTGATTAAGTATTTTTCAGCGTTTGGATTGATCCTGCGATTACAGTTGTAATCAACTTCAATCTACACAATAAACTTGTCACATAGTTTCCCCATCCATTGGCGGCTCATACTTTCCCGTAATGTGTGTTTCCCAAGTGGATGATGACAGGTATGAGCGCTAAACTGGCTACCTCTGTCGCTATGGACAATCGCTACCTTGTGGAAGCTGAGACTTTCTCAAAATATTGCATTACAAGCTAATTGACGTAAAAATGGTAGCCCCAAACAGCAGAACTGAGATGCCCGTTCATCGAGCAAAGCTGCCATCCAATCTATGGCGAAACTACTGCGAGCCTAGGACGCCATGGGGAAGGGACCTAAAGCCCCAGCACTCGCGGAACATCAACTCCTTGAGCCCTGCATAATTCGAGGTATGTCTTCAGGGTCTCGTCCGCATCAGATACGCTCTCAACCTCTCCGTTTTCACCAAGGTTGAGGGTTACACCTCGCATCACAAAAAACACATCGGTGAGCTCTTTATTGTCGGAGGGCACATTTAGCGTGTGCACTGAACCAGCCGGTTCGTAGAGGTAAGAACCAGCCACATTGATGTCATCCGGATATTCGAGATAATGCCATGAGCCGGAAATGGTAAAGGCAAATACCTCAGCGGTGTGCTTGTGTTTTTGTGTTGAAGTGCCGGGAGCAAAACGCGCGCGAACGACCCACAGGGCAGCCTCGAGATTTACGTGTATTAGTTGAAATTGAAAGTTGCCCTTATTCAGAGAGGACATTTCGGATGAAGGTGTGTCGCAATCTATGCTGACCCAGGGTAATTCGGAGGTTTGCGATATCAGAGCGTTAGGTACATTATTCATGTTGGATTCCTTAAGATAAAATAGGGGATTGAATCTAATACTAGTAAAGTGCTATCAGCAGTCACGGTGCTTGCCCACCATTATTCCTTGATATGTAAGTTCGCATTTTCTTGTTAATTAATAAGTTCATTGGTTAATATCGTGGCGTTAGGGCATGCCAGGCATTTTCGTATTGCGCTGGATCCGCAATACGCCTTCCTGGGCTATAGTTGCCAAGAGTGTGCCGCTTTGATCGAAGATTATTCCGCGGGCGATTCCCCTGCCAGCACCGCTTGCGGGGCTGTCGCAGACATATAAACACCATCCATGTAAGAGGGGCTCTTTGTGGAACCACATGGCGTGATCGAGGCTTGCGAGTGTCATCTTCCCCCGGGCCCAGGAAACCCCGTGGGGCAGTGCGGCGGTTCGAATTAATTGTGTGTCAGACGCAAATGCTAATAACGCGCTGCGAATGACAGGATCATTCAGTGGTTTTCCCGTCAAGCGAAACCAAATTTGCTGTTCGGGAGATTGCTTTTCAGGGTTGTTAGGATTGTATGCATGAACTCGGCAAAATTCGAAGGGGCCGAAGCGGTCAATCTTTTCCAGATCAGACCATATCAATCGATGGTTTTCGCTGTTTAGCTGTGCTTTCAGAATGTCTTCAGGCATTGCAACACTGGGTTTTTCTATTTGATGTTCGACGCCAGCTTCGAGTGAGTGAAAGGATGCAAGCATGGTGAAGATAGCATGCCCCTCTTGAATAGCCTCTAAGCGATAAGTGCTAAAACTGTTGCCACCCCTGATTCCTGCGACGATGTAATCGATAGGCTTTTCTGGCTGCCCCGGCCGGAGAAAGTAACCATGCAAGGAATTGATCCTCTTGTTTTTTTCGGTGCTGCTAACGGCAATAACGGCCTGGGCCAGTACCTGGCCTCCAAATACATGCCCCACCCCAGTGATGTCCTGATTTATTCCTCTAAATCTGTCCTGTTGAAGTTGCTGGAGCTGAAACTGGCGCATTAACAGGTCAAGGTCAGGTTTGATTGCGATACTCATAGTGGGCCTTCTCAGTGGCAATCAAGGTTAAGTGTTGATTGAAAACTTGTAACAGCAGCATAAGGCATGGTTAGCAATTACCCTAATTAGAGTGAAACCTGTTTGTTGCAAGAGCATTAAATGTACACATTGCGCTGAAAACTGTAAATTTGTTTCCGGATGAGTCAGCCACTGCTGATTGGCGGGTCTCAGTTTATCTTCTTTGGAGATCACCATTTCAATGGTAAGCGGTCGATCGCGAAAACACTCCCTGCACGAACATCAATATCGTCTTTTTCAGCGAGACTGAACGTCGGGACTCGTTGCATCCATTCTTCTATCGCCGTGACAAGTTCGCGTCGGGCCAGTTGCATACCTATGCAGAAGTGCGGTCCGGTTGAAAAGGCAAAATGGCGCTTGTTTTCTCGGTTGAGATTGAAATCACGCGGGTTTTCAAACCGTCGTGGATCCAAACTGCCCAACGAGGAAGACGTCGTTATCCAGTCACCCGCTTTGATCTTGACGTCGGCAATCTCAGTGTCCTGTGTGGCCTGCCGTCGAGAAGTTACAGGCGAATAAAGACGTAAGAATTCTTCAACGGCCTTGGGAATAAGGCCTGGGTCTGCACGCAATTGATTCTGAAGTGTGTGATCTATTGCAAGATGGTGGAAATGAAGACCCAGGGACGCCACAACTGTATCAAGGCCCCCAAGGAAAAGTGTAAATAACATGCCAATGACTTCGTCATCGGTAATCGGTCGGCCGTCAATCTCAGCTTTGACAATACGGGTAACAAGATCATCTCGTGGACTGAGACGGCGATCGTGTGCGCTATCTTCCAGATACTTGATAATTGTTTTTGCCGCATCAATACGTGCTTCAGTATCCATGTTGTGCAGGAGGTTATACGCCCAGCCTGAGAATGTATCCATGTCTTCTTGCGGAAACCCCATTAGATCTAAAAAGATACTGACTGGAAATAGACGGCCAAACTCAGAGATAAATTCACAGCTGTCTTTGTCCCTAATCGCATCTATTAGTTTCATTGCTCGCAGTCGAATAGTCTCTTCGAGTTGCCTGAGGCCTGGACCGGCGAACCACGGCATCATCAATGTACGGAACTTGCGGTGGTATTCCCCATCAAGCTCAATGGGAACCAGCGGCCAGGTTGCTCCAGTAATGGCCTGAGTCTGGGACCATCCTGCGCTTGAGAACAGCTCAGTGGTATTTAAAACGTACTCCAGATCCTCTGCATGAGTCACCACCCAGCTTCCGTGCCCGTATCGTGGGCTATAATCCGTCCAAAATATGCGTTGACCATCGTGCAGTTTGGACATCTCAGCAAATGGATCAACTCGCATTCCAGGGCCTTCATAAAGGTCAAGGGTTCGTACCAGTTCTGATGGGACATGCTCAGGAACATCTGATGGGGCATAGGGTTGATTCTTGCCTGTTTTTTTTTCTTCCTCGGGTTTTTGCTTATTCACAATTCTCTCTGTCTGTTAGCCTTCCAATGTTTATCAAATCCCAGAGCCATTATTGAATATAATGCTGCCATATGGAAGTATTATATTTTATTGTAGAATTAATCAACCAATGTAACGTAGAACGCCAAAAACAGTTACATTGGGAATACTCGAGTTATTGATCATTAAGAGTTTGTTAGTCTTGGACATTTCGAAAATTAGCCAAAATGGTGTGATGAGGTGCAGCCCAGTGCAGCAAATTCTTTTGTCTAACCTAATTTATTGGGTTTATTAAGCAAGGGCTGCTATTTAGTGTCAGTAGTGACTCGTAGAGTCAATATTACTATTTCAGTATATTCATCATTAGTTAGCGCACATCGTAGCTGTTTTGTGATGGTTGAGATAAATTCAAAAATATAGTTCAATATAGAAGCAAATTAATATATTGTTGTAGTAATTGATCAATTGTGGCAATTTTGTTCGACAGGAGCGAATCAATTATCTTTTAAATTTCATGTTTTGTAATTCGAAGCTAGTTTTACATGTGGTATCTCAAATGATTCGGAGATTCTATGCATATGTCATAATTCCTCCTACGCCTATGGGTGTTCCGCTCCTCGAATCAATGTGCAACGCACCAGCGATTACTTCAATTTCAACTTGAGAAGGATTTTATTAAGGAGCATTCAGGACTTAATTAATTTTGTCAGGCTGTTTATTGCTTCTAGATGTCAACAGTACAAAAACTTAGTTTACTCTTTTAAACAATATCTTCAGAACGCAATACCATAGGACTCAAATAGTCAAAATATAATAATGAAATCAGCCATCAAGAATACATCCAAACATACTACTCTGGAAATGATGACGCCAAGGATCGCTTTAACCATGGGAGATCCAGCAGGTATCAGTCCGGAAATTATTTTAAAGTCAATTAAAACACTCGAACCACGTCTGGAGTCGGGAGAATTACAGATTCTGGTTGTCGGTTGCAAAGAAACATATTGGACGACAGCCGAGACTCTGGGTTTGCCTTTGGGTGATATTAAGGCGGTGACTCAAGATCAAGCCGAATCATGGCCTGCTGTCGGTTTCATCGACGCAGGTCCAGCAGCAAGTAAAATCGTACCGGGTAAGGTCAGCGCGGAAGCTGGTCAGCTGGCATACAATGCCATCAAAATAGCAGTACAGGTGACGATGGCGGGACATGCGCATGCAATCTGCACTGGACCACTCAATAAGCGAGCATTAAATCTTGCGGGTCACCATTTCGCTGGTCACACAGAACTGTTGGCTCACCTGACCGGCGCCAGTGATTCAGCTATGATGTTGGTGCATGACAACATGCGCGTGAGTCATGTTTGCACACACACATCGCTAAAAAATGTACCTGCTGCGGTCACGCCGAAACGTTTGAACCGCGTTTTCGAGCTGACCGAAAATGCTTTGTGCCGACTGGGTATCGCAAAACCGCGAATCGCATTTGCCGCATTAAACCCCCATGCTGGTGAAGAGGGGTTGTTCGGTCGCGAGGACGACGAAATTACAGCTCCTGTAGTCAAATCGCTTCGAGAGGAAGGATTCGACGTGTACGGTCCAATCCCTGGAGACACCGTTTTTGTAAAACTTCGTGCCAGTTCCTTCGATGCCGTCATTGCCATGTATCACGATCAGGGACACATTCCCGTCAAGCTCTTGGGGTTTCAAGTCGATGCGAAGACTGGAACCTGGAATTCACTCAGCGGAGTAAACGTGACTCTTGGATTACCAATCATACGAACCTCAGTGGATCATGGAACCGCCTTTGATATTGCTGGCCAGGGAATCGCAAATGCCTCGAGTCTGATCGAAGCGATCGAGCTTGCTATCAGCTTATCAGTCGGTTCAACGTAGACTGACAAGGATGTCCACTAACATTGCACTCCATACCGATGACACGTTTATTTTTGGTGGCCGACGATCTTACGGGCGCACTGGATAGCTCTGTCGCGTTTTGCGGTCGCTTTGGTCGAATCCCTGTATACGATAACCTCCCGCCGACGGGGCCGATCTCACAACTTGCGGTCAATACCGGGACACGTGATGTCGACGTCAAATCTGCGGTGGATGCGATTGAAAACATCGCTCCGCATATTAGTAAGGCTGAAATCCCTTACAAGAAAATCGACAGTACACTGAGAGGACCCTGGGCTGCGGAGCTCGCATGCCTGATGGAAACTGGCAATTTTAGCGTATGCATTTTTGCCCCGGCTTTTCCCGAGCAGGGACGCATCACGAGCCTGGGACATCAGATGATTAGTGATGCCGACGGAGTATTTTCATCCTTGCCTACCAATCCAGTTGACTCTCTGGAACGTATTGGGTTAAGCGCCGTCAGTGTTCGCGCCAGCGATGACGCAATAAGCAGAATCGACGTCAGAAAAAGGGATGTTCTGGTTTTCGATGCGGTTACTGAACAAGACCTCAGTCGCATAACTCGGTGGGGCAATGGATTATCCAAGCGCATTTTGTGGTGTGGTTCTGCAGGACTGGCAGGGACTCTCGCCGGTCGCAGGCCGGTGAAAGCTTTCCTTGCGCACGGTCCGATTCTGGCAATCATCGGATCGAACCACCCCGTCTCACGAGAGCAGATTAGCCACGCAGCAGACCAGGTTTCAATAATCCACATTCGTATCGGTGTAGACATTGAAGAACCCATAGCAACAATAAATAAGGCACTTCTTTCGAAAAAGAGTTGTTTAGTAGTATTCAATTTTCCAAACCGAGTTAACGAAAAGACTGCAGCCGCGTCAATCCGCGACAAACTACATTTTATACTGCCAGCCATATCTCGGCCGAATACTCTGTTGGTTGTAGGTGGAGAAACCTTGCGCAGCGTGTGTATGGCAGTGACCGCGTCACGCTTGGACGTCGACGCAGAGTATACGCGTGGGGTGCCACATGCCGTGATACGCGGAGGACGATGGGAGGGTGTTGAGGTCATGTCCAAATCAGGAGGGTTCGGATCAGTTTTTTGGCTTGCAGAGCAGCTATCCAAGTTTTGGAAATGAAGGCAATCGACCAAATCTAGCATAGTCAAGTATTGGGGATAAAATCAAGTTACTGATGGAAGTCTTGTTGGATGAAGAATTCATTTATGCTGAATCATTTCTTTAAGATACTGTGAGATTTGGTTTACATAATTAGCATTCTTTTGCAGAGACTAGTTCACATTAGCTTGAATTATGTTTCGGAATGTACTAATATACTTCAATATAGAAGTATATGCACAATATTTATTTTGAGCTGCTCTGGCGGATTCTCAAAAATAGTTATCCCGTGGATCCAATACCCGTACATTCCACAATCTATAATCAATGGAGAAGCAAACATGGTTAGAATGGTAGCGGTTTTTAATTTAAAGGCAGGGGTTACTCCTGAGGAATATGAGAGCTATGCTCGTGAAACGGATCCGCCGATGATTGCTAAAATGCAATCAATCGAAGATTTTGGTACGTATCGAGTCACAGGTCTTCTGAATGGTGACGATTCTCCCTACGCCTATGCGGAGGTCATAGATGTTATAGATATGGATGTTCTTAGGGAAGAGATGAAGTCTGAGGAATTACAAAATATTTCTAAAAAGTTCAAAGGAATGACGACTGACTACAGCATGATGCTGACAGAAAAGTTTTATTAGGAATCTTAAGTTGGATTCTCAATCCAATCCAATTCAGGTCTTTGTTTATCCGAGCAGGCTATTTCAAAAGTGTTACATATTTAATTTACCGGCATGTATGTACTTCAGTGACGAACGAGACCTCTGTACCAATGTATCGGCGTCAAAATGAGTTTCTGTTAAGAAATACTTGACTTGCCCGTTTAGCTTACTTTCTCATTTGAAAAATCAGGATTCGAGATTGAAATCATTACACGCTGAAAACACAAATTCGCCCGCTCAAGTTGAGCACGATCCGTCCCCATCTACGGAACAATATTCCGAACGAGCGTACTACCTCCATGACATTATTACTGACAATGTTCGCTGGGCTGCTGACGCCCCCGCGTTGATCTACGAAGACAAGACTTATACCTGGTCGGACTTTCAGGAACAAGTTGAGGGCCTGCGGCGTGGACTCAGTGCACTGGGTGTGAAACATGGCACGAGAGTGAGCATTCTAGATCGAAATTCTGATCGTTATGTCTTTTTGCATTACGCTCTTGCCTCGCTTGGTGCGATATTGTGCCCGATCAACATGTGGTTACGTGCCCCGGAGATCGCATATATCCTCAGTCGTACTCAGCCTTATCTGATCATCACGTCGAATGAGTTTCGATATCTGGCAGGTGAGGCGGCAAAAGAAGTTCTACCAGATGCGCACTTCGTCACGTTCGGCTCGCCGCTCGAAGGAGACACGGATTGGGGTGCTATTGTAGACGGACCGGACGATCCAGACATTTCATCTCCGCGCAGTTGGACCGACCCGCATATGATTCTGTTTACCAGCGGTACCACAGGCCGGCCGAAAGGTGCGATCATTTCTCATAAACGTACCATCATTGACGGCATGACAGCTTCGGTTGCTTTCGGTATTCGTCGTGGTGAACGGTTGTATAATTTCACGCCTCTTTTTCATACCGGTTCCTGGGATTACTTCAAGATGTTCTTCATGAACCAGGGGTCCGTCGTGTTAGTAGATCGATTCGACGCCGATGAGGCGGTAGATCTGATCGAGCGATATAGTTGCAATGTGATGTTCGGTGTGCCGCTCACCTTGCGCAAGATGCTGGAAACACGTAGATGGCCGAACAGCGACATGTCCAGTATGCGAGTGCTTGCGTATGGTAATTTCGATGCAGGCAACTTTCTAGATGATGTGTTGAGCGCGTTCCGGCGCCGCGGTGCTGAACAGCTCCATGCGCTGTTTCCCTATGGTCTGACTGAAGGTGGGCCGTTCGTCACCATCGCTCGACCGGATGACACTAGAGATCACCCTAATTGTATCGGTACCCCACTTCCAGGCGTTTCTGTCGCAATTTTCGATGAATTTGATGCCGAGGTAGCAAATGGTGAAGTGGGAGAAATTTGTGTGCGATCACCTGCTTTAATGTCGGAATATCTCGATATGCCTGAGGAAACGGCGGCGGTGTTCAATAATGGCTGGATGCATACCGGAGACTTGGGGCGTATAGACGAGACAGGTTTCCTGCATATGGTAGATCGCAAAAAGGATATGGTGCGAACCGGTGCTGAGAATGTTTATGCAAGCGAAGTGGAACAACTTTTGATTTCGCACCCGGACATAGAGGAAGTTGCCGTGATCGGTTTACCTGATCCGGATTACGGTGAAATGGTGGTCGCCGTAGTGGTGACTTCCCCCGGCAGCGATCTAAAGGAAACAGAGATAATTACGTGGGCACGCGCTCGAATAGCCGGCTTCAAGACGCCCAGGCGCGTCGAGTTCTTGAGTGAGTTTCCGCGCACAGTGACCGGTAAGGTGGCCAAGAGCGAACTGCGTACGAAGTATGCTGAAACTGAAAGCTAAGAAAATACAATTGCAGGAGATAAAAATGAATTTTGATTTTTCAGGTAAGACGATATTGCTCACTGGTGCGAGTGGTGGTATTGGCAGCGAGACTGCCGAGTTGTTCTACGAGGCGGGTGCCAACATCGTGCTTGCTGATATCAACGGTGAGGCAGCATCTGGGCTCGCTCGAACACTGGATCCCAAAGAGAAACGCACAGCCGCACTTGGCTACGATGCGGCCAGTGCTGAGGATTCGGAGACAGCGGTTAGATTGTGTCTAGAGCGTTTTGGGCAGTTGGACCATCTCATTTCGGCAGCGGCCCTCTACGAGGAATTGCCTTTTCTGACCATGACCGACCAGCAATGGCACAAGACAATGGCTGTCAATCTCGACGGCGTATTCTACATATGCCACCGGGCAATACCAAAGATGACGGAGGGAGGTTCTGTTGTCCTGGTCGCTTCGCAGTCGGCGCACGAAGGATCATCTGTAAGCCATTCGCCATACGGTGCATCTAAGGGTGGCGTGTTACTGTTGGCCCGATCACTGGCCCGCGAATTGGCGCCACGGGTTCGTATTAATACGGTTTCGCCAGGATTTATCGATACGCCCATGGCGCGGGAGGCCATTCGTTTACGCGGTGCTGCGGCACTAGATAGGACTCCGATGCGGCGTATGGGGACACCACGAGAAGCTGCGGAATCAATCGCATTTCTCTGCAGCGACGCTTCCACCTACATCACTGGCCAAACGATTCACATCAACGGCGGGGCCTATATGGGTGGGTGAGCACAAGTACTGCCAGGTCTACTTTTACTATTAAAGACGGAGGTGTTCGTTCAGGCTGCGATTTTGTTGTGTGGCAACTTGGGTTTTCTATATGTAACAGACGTTAGAATTGTCGCCACGAAAATGCTGGCCGCGATCAACGAGATTATGGCCGTACGATAGTCACCTGTGGCATCGCGGAGGTATCCCGCTAGAGGATTGATTCCGGTAATGAATGGGAACAATGAAATTGCTAATAGGCCGAGCACGCGACTGAAATTCTGTTGACCGAATCTTTGACAGATGAACACTCCCTGTGCCGCGGCGATGCCGCCACCGCACATCCCGATGATGGCCGCGTCAATTGTAAGCAACAGGAAACTTACTGGGAGTAGAAAAATGAACCACATGACAGCCTGCACGATGGCGGTGCCAATGATTATTCTAGCACCGCCGAATCGATCCGCCAGCCAGCCGAATAGCAGCGCGCCAACAGCGCCGCAGCCTCCGGCGATTGAAAGGAGCAATGTTGCCTGCTCGATGGAACGGTTCTGCTCGTTGAGTAGTGGAATAAGGTGTGCGTACTTCATTGATGAACCTCCAACGATAATCCCGATTGTCACGACCAATGCCCAGAAGTCAAAGCGGGTGAGTACGGATTGCAAGGAGATTGTAGGCGTCGTGGTGCTGTCAGCTTCACTCATTGCTACGTCGGAGTTACCCAACGGAGTTTGATTCACTAGTTCCGGTCGATCAACCAGGTAGAATGCGGCGGGGATGATCAGAAGAAAAGCCAGCCCGGTGGCGAGGTACAGGGTTGGCAGACCCCCGCTCTGTAGCACCTCAACGGCAACCAAAGGCACGATCATCAGTCCCAAAGGAAGATTGACGATGCCTAGCGCCACGCCTTTGTGCTTTACGAACCAATAGCTGGCGAGGACACTTGTCGGCATACCCCCCGTTAACGCAACGCCAGGTCCGACGAGGAATGCGTAACAAGCGAGCATAACTCGCCAATCATGGATCGACGCGAGACACAAATGCCCGGCTGCCCCCAGAACCGCGCCGAGCATAATCGACCGGCGAATTGATATGCGTCCGTACAATGCCCCCAGCACCGGTGCCAGTAGCATGATCGCAGCTGAAATGAGCGACAGCGGAAGCGATGCAATTACCCGCGTTGTATCGAACCGCTCCTGAATGGCAAGCACACTGATTCCTAACACACCGAAGGCAAGTCCGTAGGACCAACACTTCACGAACGACGCTAGTGCAACAATGCGCCAGCCTGTAAAATGGGGAGGAAATGCAGTGTTTTGCAAAAGTAATTCCATATTGAAGCAAATAATTCATCTTGACTGGGGCGACCTTCCATGTCAAGGCTTGAATGAGGATCAAGGAAAAGCTGACAATCTTTTTTTGTTTTTCACTTTCAAGTGGACTCAGATATGTGGACGATTTTTCAGTAGTCTCCGGAATATTTCTGGAACTCAATGTCTTCCTCACAAAGTTTCTGACCAAGTTCCTAAATCTCGGTCAATCTACTGATATCTGGTTTATTTACGGTACAACAACCTGACAATATAGAGACTCACTGAGTCTTATGGCAGGCGCTCGTTATAGCCGTGAAGAAAAGTTGGCAAACAACTTGTTTGATTGGGTAACTCCAGTCACCAGGTGCTTGCCTTTGTTCGGCACATGTTGGAGCTGCAGTTCCAACGATTTTGCTCTTGGCATGATTTGATAGTTTCGTTTTAACCACTACAGATATACAAGTTAATAAAAATAGATTAAAGTTCCATATAGAAGTAATTATTAAAGTCGATCGCTTGAAGGGAAATATAGATTATATTTTCAGATATAACTTATCTTCAGTATGCTAAAAACGAGTTTATGATGTTTTTCAATATAATAAATTAATGAGTATTAAAGATAAATCAGGAGCGACAATGGGAATCGTTGCTTATGATGTGTATTTGCCCAAATATCGAATTACCCGAAAAACAATCTACGATGCAGTTGCCTGGACGGGCAACCGGTCCAAAGGCGAAGCGAAGGGAGAGCGTACTATATGCGACTGGGATGAAGATGCGATCACAATGGGTGTCGAAGCAGCCCGCGGGGCGCTGCAAGGCCGCAATAAAAGCGCAATAGAACAGCTAATCTTTGCCACAACCTCTTCTCCGTTTGCCGACCGGCAATGTACTGCCGTGATGTCGGATGCACTGTTACTTAGTGATGATCTCGCAACACTGGATGTGGGCACTTCTCGCAGGGCTGTCACTTCGGCATTGCTGACGGCACTAAAAATGAATAGCGACGGCGAAATGCTGATTGTTGCATCAGAAAACCGTAAGGTTCAATCGGCGTCCATACAGGAAATGCAATATGGTGATGGGTCGGCGGCTTTGGTGCTAGGAAATGAAAATGTTATTGCCCGTATGATTGGTAACAAGTCACTGACCTGTGATTTTGTTGATCACTTTCGTTCAGAAGGCGCTGCTGGGGATTATGAATGGGAGCAACGCTGGGTGCGAGAGGAGGGTTATTTTTCAATCGTCGTTGAAACCGTGCGCCTGTTAAATAAAAAAATGGCTATTGATGGCAAGGACGTTAATTACTTTATTTTGCCCTCGGCATTACGCGGTGTTTCGGAAAAAGTCGCCAGGATCTTGGGCATTAACGCCGAGGCGGTAGTGGACAATATGGCAGCCACCTGCGGCGATACAGGAGCAGCGCATCCGCTGTTGATGCTTGCGTCGGTTCTGGAGAACGCTAAACCAGGACAAAAAATACTGCTGTTGGGGTTTGGTCAGGGCTGTGATGCAATTTACCTGGAGACAACCGCCGAGATTACTCGTTATAAGCCGCATAGTGGTATCAATACAATGCTTAAAAGGCGAGTGGAAGAAACTCAGTATCATAAATTTTTGACCCTGAAAAACCTGGTCGATATTGATTGGGGAATGCGTGCTGAGGTAGATGCCAAATCTTCTCTATCTTCACATTACCGCAACAGACGAACGGTACAGTCTTTCGTTGGCGGTAAGTGCGGCACCTGTGGGGCGAATCAATACCCAAAAGCGCTTATTTGTGTGAATCCCGGATGCGGATCGGCTGGAGAAATGTAGGACGCGCCACTGGCGGATGTGCCTGCGCGGATTGCGTCCTATACGATCGATTGGCTCGGCTATTCGCCCAATCCACCGCTGCAATATGGCATGGCTGAATTTGAGAATGGTGCCAAGGTTATGATGGGCTTTACGTCAGGAGAATCTGAGGGGTTGGAAGTAGGGGTTGGTGTTCGGCCTGTTTTTCGTATCCAGGCTCTTGATCGAGAGCGCGATTTCCGCCGCTATTTCTGGAAGCTGGAGTTGTGTGGTGATTCATCGGTGGGGGAAGAGCGATGAGCTCTGGCATTAAAGATAAGGTTGCCATCATCGGCATGGGGTGTTCGAGGTTCGGTGAGCGATATGAGAGCAACGTTGAGGAATTGATGTATGAGGCCTACTCAGAGGCTCTTACGGATGCGGCCGTATCCTCAGAAGACCTGGATGCAGCATGGTATGGTGTTTATTACCCGGAGTTAGGCGCTGGTCATTCGGGTACGCCTGCATCTACCGCATTGCGCTTACCGAATATTGCAGTAACGCATGTTGAGAATATGTGTTGTAGTGGGACGGATGCCTTGCGTGGTGCTGCCTATGCCGTTGCGTCCGGTGCAGCAGATATTGCGCTGGCCATTGGCGCCGAGAAACTTAAAGATACCGGTTATGGTGGACTGCCTGCAAGTTCAGATGGCATATTGAATGATCAGTGGTGGCCGAGTACGTCAGCGCCGGGGTCGTTTGCGCAATTAGCCAGCGCCTATAGTGCGAAACACAATGTGTCCAGATCAGTTCTTAAAGAGGCGATCGGGCATATATCGTGGAAAAGCCATCAAAACGGTGTAAAGAATGATAAGGCCCACCTGCGCAAGGCAATTGATCTGGAGACAATACTCAACGCTCCTATTATTGCTGAGCCGCTGGGACTGTATGATTGTTGTGGCGTTTCAGATGGTGCGGCATGCGCAATTGTGACCACGCCAGAGATTGCCAAAGCGCGTGGACTGGATTCGGAATTAGTCACTATCAAAGCGCTGCAACTTGCTAATTCCAACGGCACGGAGGCAGGACATAATTCCTGGGACGGGTCTTATTTTCTGTCTACACGGGAGGCCGTCAAGCGGGCATATAAAGAAGCTGGTCTCGAAAACCCCCGTGACGAAATTTCAATGTTCGAAGTGCACGATTGTTTCTCCATCACCGAGTTTAGTACCTACGAGGATCTTTTTATCTCTCCAGAAGGTGGTGCGGTAAAAGACGTACTGGACGGATTTTATGATGCGGATGGTTCCATTCCCTGCCAGATTGATGGTGGTTTGAAATGTTTTGGTCATCCGATCGGCGCCTCAGGGTTGCGTATGGTGTATGAAATGTATCTTCAATTACAAGGTCGTGCGGGTGATCGTCAGCTATCCGATCCCCGGATCGGTTTGACGCACAATCTAGGAGGGGTTCCACACAGTAATGTCGCCGGCGTGTCAATCATCGGAAAATATCGCTAATAAGTCGAGTTCTGGTTCATGATTAAAGTATTCCGGTTTGGATAAAGCACTTATTGATTAAATACGAATTCTTGGAGGTTTAAATTGGCATACTTTGTATATTGTATTTACAAGAAAGGTAGCGAGGAGTTGCGGCAAACACTGGCGGAAGAACATATGATGCATTTTGAAAAGCATCTTCCATTGGTGTCCTTTGGCGGTTCGTTGAAGGGCGATGATAGTGAGTCAGGCATTGGCAGTATGTTTGTTCTCAATTACGAGAGCAGGGATGAGGTGAGAGATTTTCTTAAGGCAGATACCTATCATCAACAAGACGACATTTTTGAATCTGTCGCGGTACATAGGTTGAAGGTTATGGTAAAGGATGGTGGTAATCGCGAAGGGTGGTAGTAATTGCAAATAAAACAAAACTGGATATGTTTCTTCACCGTTTTTGATTTGTACCGGATATAGGGGATGTTGTGAAAAAAAATTTACTGGATGGCCGGATTGCCATAGTAACCGGCGCCGGAGGCGGACTGGGGCGTTCACATGTACTCAGTCTGGCAAGTCAGGGCGCGAGCGTTGTGGTGAATGACTATGGTGTCAATGTACACGGCGAGCGAACTGAGCCCGAATCTGCGCTATCGGTTGTCGAAGAAATAAGGGCTTTAGGAGGAAGCGCGATTGCCAGCGGACATGATGTCGCCGATTGGCAGCAGGCTGAAGAGTTGGTGCAATTGGCTATTAATGAATTTGGTGATTTGCATATTCTGGTTAACAATGCGGGCATTATCCGTGATAGGAGCCTGCCCAAGTTAACAGAGGACGAATGGGAAGGTGTTATTCGGGTCCACCTGAAAGGCAGTGCTGCGACCACACAGAATGCGTTTGCCTACTGGAAAAGCAAGGCCAAAGAAGGCATCGCAGTTGACAGATCTGTGGTTATGACGACTTCGGTAGTAGGTCTGTCGGGGAACTGGGGGGCAGCGAATTATGCTGCTGCCAAAGCCGGGCTTTTGGGACTGTCTGCTGTTGCCAGCATTGAGGGAAAGGCGATCCATGTCCGATCGAATGTGATATCGCCAGCCGCAAAAACACGGATGGCGCTTGCTGTGCTAGGAGTGGAGCAAGCAGACGATAAAGATGGGGACGATGACCCCATGGATCCAGCAAATGTATCCGGAGTGATAGCCTGGTTGGCCGCCGAAACTTGTCCTGCAACAAGGCAAATTTTCCATGTCGCTGGCAATAAGTTAACAGTTGTGGCGATGCCTCAACCCGTACATCAACTCAACGCCGACGGAAAAACCTGGACACCGGAGCTGTTAGATGATGCCAGGCTTGCTGAACACCTACTTAGTCCGTTCGATGTTGATGAATGGGGAGGTTTCCCCGAGGGTTTTTTTCAAAAGTAGCGCTTATTATGTAAAGTTTTCTATTTTATAATTACTTGGTCGCATTGGCTTGTAAGTGATACGTCACTGTTATATCTGTTTAGAATTGGTTTATTAAGAGGAATAAGCGTGAATAACAATAGTTTTCATGCCACTGGAGATCAGGTCGGGTGGCAAAAAAGGCATACAGTAGTGCTCGTTTGCTTTTTTGTGATGTTTATTTCGTATATTGACCGAGTCAATATTTCAGTTGCTGTGCTTGCAATGCAGGAAGAATTTGGATGGTCTGAATCTAGGAAAGGTCTTATATTATCGTCGTTCTTCTTCGGTTACATGCTAATGCAAATTGTTGGAGGTTGGTTAGCGAATTTGTTTGGCGGAAAGCGTGTATTAATTATCTCGCTCATACTAACGTCATTGTGTACCGCACTTACTCCCGTTGCTGCGTATTTTTGGCTACCAGTTTTAATTATGGTAAGAGTCGCTTTAGGCATTAGTGAGGCGCCGATCAACCCGGCTGTTTACAATATTTTTGGTCGTATCGTACCGAAATCTGAACGTTCCAGATCTATCGCGCTGTATTCAAGTGCTGGGTTTTTGGGAACATTTGTCGCGCTGGCTCTTACCGGTTGGATTGTTGAAACATATGGATGGAAAATGCCGTTTTATTCTATGGGTGTAATAGGGATTATCTACGCAATATTTCTCAGCAGGTTTATTGGCCAGGTTCCAATTGATGAAGTTTTATTAAGTGATGGGGACCCAAATAATGCGGGTTCCAAAAATATACCCTGGATAAAGCTGATAACGCAGCCGCCATTTTGGGCATTAGTTTTTTCATTTTTCACAACAAGTTGGGTCTTTTATGTCCTGTTATCGTGGATGCCAAGCTACTTTTCAGCTGAGCATGGACTTGATGTGGCAAATTCCGGTTTTTATTCAATGGCTCCATGGATAATTATGTTTGTTATGATGAATATATCTGGTTGGATTTCAGACAGCTTAGTCAAACACAAGTGGTCAACAACACGAACCAGAAAAATTTTTACCTTTACGGGGTTATTTGGAGCAGGAGTTATGTTAATCTTTATCCGCCATGTCGCTACGCCAGAAGAAGCTATGTTAATATTTTGCCTGGCTCTCGGCTTTTTGGCATTATCCTACGCTAGTCAGGCACCCAACGTGCTGGATATCGCGCCACGATACGGTGACATATTATTTGGAATTCTTAATACTTTTGGTTCTCTCCCCGGAATTATAGGGGTGGCGTTGACCGGAATATTGGTTCAATCTACGGGTTCTTATGATCAAGCCCTTGGGGTTTCTGGAGTGATGGCGATCATCGGAGGTATTGTTTTTCTTTTGTTTGGTACGGGGAAAAAATTAATCCATTAATTATAAATTCGTTTTCTAATGTATTAGACACTTATGTTCTAAATTAGATAAAGAGATATCAATGAAATTACATCCCATAGTTACTAATAACCCGATTCCATTTTTTTTCCATATTATTTATTTATCGAATAATTATCGGGATCCGCTCCTCCGTCTATTTGAAAAAGAGTTTGACCTTACTCGCCCGGAATTTTCTATTTTGGTTTGCCTAGGGTTGCAGGATGGTATGAGTGCAATTGAAATTTCTGAGATTACGCGACAACCTCAAAATACTATAAGCAGAGGTGTTTATTTATTGTGTAGAAAAAAACTCATCTCGAAAAAAAATGATAAGAATGATAAGAGAAGATATAAATTGTATGCAACCAAAAAAGGTACAAGAAAATACCAGAAAATTATGGTGCACCTTAATGAAGCAAATGACAAAATGGTTGCCTGTCTAACGGCGAAAGAACGTAAGCAACTTGATGTAATGTTAGAGAAGATGTGTGAATCGACAGATATGACATCTCCGACTCTTTATTAAAAGAGGGCTACAAATTGACTCAAAAATAAAACGCTGTATTCCTCATTTAATTGAACGTTGACTCTCTAATCGCAGAGTTTTCCCCCGCGTGGTTTTCAAAATCTTAATTTGATACTCAAGAGTCCAAAGGACAGTCGTTGGAGTATTGTAACTATTGCCGAAGTAAAAACGCTCTTGACTGTGAGAAAAAAAACATCTATATTGAAGTAATATTAAGAGGCATGAGCAATTAGAGTGAGGGCCATTTGAATATAATGGAATGTCCTGAAGCTTCCCAGGTTGTCTCTGTAGTTTGGCTGGTCGTTGTTAGCAATTATCCAGATGTTAGAAACTTTTGCATTAAGAGAATATCTGAGTGAGATGTTAAAATTATGTAGAGCAAAATATGATGTAAAAGGATCCCGCAGCATAAGAATTGTTCACTTCGTGGTGGCTGCAATTATTTGCTTTTTGGGGTGGAATCACCTGGTCGCTGAAGACTTAACCAATTTTCAATCATCCGGTAATGTAACCCTAAAGCGACTGTTGGAAGCTGATACTGAGCCAGGCGAATGGCTGACTGGAGGACGTGACTACCAGCAGACGTATTATTCGCCTTTGACGAACATTAATAAAACAAATGTTAAGCAGCTCGGGTATTCGTGGTCTTACAATATTGAGTTTACTACCGCATTTGAGGCGACGCCGATAGTCGTAGATGGTGTCATGTATACAAGTGGTAATCGGGGTAAGGTTTATTCACTTGACGCAAAAACCGGGAAATTAATATGGAAGTTTGATCCGGACATCGATTTGACTGTTCTGAGTCAGCTTTGTTGTACTGACGTTAATCGTGGTGTTGTTGTATGGCGTGGCAATGTCTATGTGGGATCGCTCGATGGTTATCTGTATGCTCTAGACGCTTCTACAGGTGCTGTTCTTTGGAAGGTGGACACAATAATAGATAGGGCCCGTGCTTATTCAATTACCGGTGTACCCTATATCGCCAAAAATCAGGTTGTGATAGGAAACAGCGGTGCCGAGTTTGACGCTCGAGGTTATGTTACTGCCTACGATACGGAAACAGGAAAACAGGCGTGGCGTTTTTACACGGTTCCGGGTGATCCGAAAAACGGGTTTGAGCACCCCGAATTGAAGTGGGCGTCAAAGACGTGGGATCCAGATAGTCGATGGGATATGGGGCTTGGCGGCACTGTTTGGGATGGAATGGCCTATGATCCGGAATTGAATTTACTATATGTTGGTACCGGAAATGGGGCTCCTTGGAATAGGAATATTCGTAGCCCGGCAGGAGGTGATAATCTTTTTCTATCGAGCATTCTCGCTCTAAATCCCGACAACGGTCGACTGATTTGGCATTATCAGACTACACCGGGCGACACTTGGGACTACACTGCTGCGCAAAAACTTGTTCTGGCCGATCTGGAAATTGGGAAAAATATTCGTCAAGTCATCATGCAGGCTCCTAAGAATGGCTTTTTCTATATTTTGGATCGTAAATCGGGCGAACTTTTGTCGGCGGAGCCATATGCCCGTATCAACTGGGCCAGTCATGTTGATATGAAGACAGGGAGGCCCGTTGAGACCGAGCAAGGTGACTATTCGAAAGAGCCAAAACTAGTGTTGCCCGGGCCTCTGGGTGCACATTCATGGGCACCTATGTCGTATAACAAGAAAACTGCATTGGTCTATATACCTGTTATGGATATTCCATTGGTGTTATCTGCACAGGAGCAGAATTTTAGTTATGAAAGAGGACAATCGAATTTAGGTGTCACAGTCACCGGGTTTACTGCAGGGGGCTGGTTGTCGCAAAATGCCGCTCCGAATCTTCCTACGCTTGATTCTCTTACAGCAGATTTGTCGGACTTACAGCCCCGACTATTTTTAACCGCTTGGGATCCTGTTATAGGTCGCGCGGTATGGCGTAACGACATCACCGGCGAAATAGATCCAAGTTTAGAATTTTATCGAAGAGCAGGCGGTGTTATGACAACTGCGAGTGGCCTCGTGTTTCAGGGAGGAGCTGATGGTTTTCTCAGAATCTACGATGCTAATAATGGGTCAAGCCTGCATAGCATCAATGTTGGTACCAGCATGTTAGCTGCAGCGATGACGTACCTCATTGGTGGGGAACAGTATGTGGCTATCATGGCGGGGGTTGGTGATTATGATGGCTATGTAGATCAGCTGTATGGGAAAAAAGGTCGTATTGTTGCTTTCAAGCTCGGGGAAGGAGAGGTTCCACAACGTAAACCCACTCAGTTAACAAAGACCAAGATTAAGGCACCGACGGTGAAGGATGATGGAACTACTGAACAGATTAGTCACGGCGAAGCGTTGTTTAGAGGCCATTGTGCCGCCTGCCATTCTACAGGTCGAGCACCAGATCTAACTAGGATAAGCGAACCAACCCGTGCGGAGTTTCCCGATATCGTCTTAAAGGGAATTCGGGCATCGAGAGGGATGGGCAATTTTAGTGCCTTGCTTTCAGTGGAGGATGCACGGGACATATTGGCTTATATTAATCATTTAACATGGCTTAAGTTTCAGCGACAGGATGCGGAAGGAGCCGTGCAATAGACAAATGATAATTCAATGATTGAGGATAAACAGGAGGTAAAACAGTGAGGCAGTACTTTACAGCACGAATAGCTGTGGCGTTGGTTGTAGCCGCAAGTTTGCAGTTTACTTATAAAATTGCATGGGCCGACGAGCCATCAGTGCCGGTGGTTTTGGAAGATGTAGCGGGTCGTATGGTAGAAGGCTGCGTGGAATTTGCGCGACAGCAAGATATGCAGCCCATCAGCATTGCGATTGTAAACAAAGCGGGCTCAATGATCCTATTCCGACGACAACCTGGCGCGAACGCCACAAGCGGCGAAGTTGCCCTGCTCAAGGCGCGCTCCTCGGCTAGGACAGGTGTTCCAACGTCTGCTTTGCTAACAGAGGATGCAGCGGTGCGAGATCTTTTTCTGCTTTTAAAACTAACTCAGATAGCTGGCGGTGTGCCCGTTATAACAGATGGCAAGACGATTGGAGCAATTGGCGTATCCGGTGAGTTACCGATATCAGACGCCGAATGCGCATATCATGCGATTAAAGCAATAGAAACATCAACTGACGATTAGACAAAAAAGAGTTTCGGTGATCAATAGAGGAGGGCGATTCTAATGACTTGCTTTTGGAGGAGTATACAATCAATACACTGATCCAGATAAATCATTGGGTCTGGCTAAATTTTCAACAAAAGAGTCCGAATGTTCAATGATGCTAAAGACAGACGATGGTACAACGAAAATCTTCAATTCAGCTAAATATCAAATGTGAATTATTGTCTAGTAATAGCTCATTTTAAGTGAATAACGAACAGGAGAGAGTAATGGGTTCGTCAATCAAGTCTACCCAAAAAAACATTTGCGCAAGATGGTTTCATTTTTCCAATTGACGTAATGAGTGTGAAAGAAACGAATATCCTTCGTAAGGAATTTGAGACCGCTGAGGCTGAACTTTCAAATGATGCCGAAAAGCTAAGGCTTTTGAAGGCATATCCTAACCATCTTTTACCCTTATTCGACCAATTGACTCGTAATTCAGTTCTTGTCGAGTTAGTGTCAGAAATTCTGGGTGAAGATCTCATGGTCTGGAATGCCTCTCTGTTCATTAAGGAGTCCAATTCTCTACAAATTGTTTCCTGGCATCAGGATTTAACCTATTGGGGACTCGACGATTCCGAGGAAGTCACTGCATGGGTTGCACTATCACCGTCAAACATTGAAAGCGGCTGTGTGCGTTTTAAACCGGGGAGTCATACTGAACAACTCGTCCCGCATATTGACACGGACAATCCGGATAACCTTCTGTCGCGCGGTCAGGAAATCAGTGTAGAGGTCGACGAAGAGGATTGCGTAGATGTAATCCTTAAACCAGGTCAAGCCTCGCTGCATCATGGCCATCTTTTTCATTCATCTGGTCCTAACCAAAGTAAGGATCGACGGATCGGCATAGCGATCCGCTATATCAGGCCGTCAATGAAACAGAACACCGGAGATCGATCTCTCGTCACGCTGGCAAGTGGTATCGATCGTTACGGGCATTTTAACGATGCAGGTCGAACCCAGGGACGCATGGATGAGCATGATTTTGAACAATGCCGCAAGGATGCCAAGCTTAAACAAGAAACCATCATTGACAAGAAATATTCAACCTTCATTACTGAAGAGAGGGGATCGACGTGAAAATAAATAGCTACACGACTTTGGGTCGCACTGGTCTGCGCGTTAGCCCCCTTTGTTTGGGTACCATGACGTTCGGTACCGATTGGGGCTGGGGTTCCGAAGAGCGAGACTGTAAGGAGATGTTTGAACATTTTGTGGGTGCTGGTGGTAATTTCATCGATACGGCCGATAGTTATACCAACGGACACAGTGAGGAGATGGTGGGTCGATTCACAGTAACCGGCAATCTTCGCGATAAATTAGTCATCGCAACCAAATTTAGCTTCAATACCGACCCCGCTAATCCCAATGCAGGTGGTAATGGTCGAAAGAACATCTATCGTGCGGTTGAAGGTTCGTTACGACGATTGAACACTGACTACATTGATTTGTGCTACATGCATATATGGGATCTGGTTACCCCTGTCGAGGAAGTGTTGGCGACACTAACTGACCTCGTCAGGGAAGGAAAAATACGCTACTACGGCCTCTCGGATTCACCTGCTTGGTATATAGCGCGCATGCAAACGTTGGCTGAGAAAGAAGGGAAAGAGCGTGTCGCCACGATACAGCATGAATATTCGCTCCTGGAAAGATCAATCGAGCGTGAGCACATTCCAGCGGCACAAGAACTTGGTATTGGTCTATGTACCTGGGGACCGCTATCGAGCGGATTTTTGAGTGGTAAGTACAGCCGTGACGGGGATTCGGGTAAAGGTGAGGGTCGTTTGACGAAACCTAATCAAGTGTTTAGTAGGTTCACGGAAAGGAATTGGCAGATTCTTGAACCATTCTTAGAAGTCGCCAATGAAATGGGCAAGCCGCCGGCTCAGATTGCACTCAACTGGGTGGTCACGCAACCTGGGGTCACATCCACAATCTTGGGCGCAACAAGACTCGGGCAACTAAAAGATAATATTTTGGCTCTGGAATTCGATCTTCCAGGCCCGTTACGATCCCGTCTCGATGAGGCTAGTGCGTTGTGTCCTGTTCACCCATACAAAATGTTTGAGCCCATTATTCAAGACCGGGTAAGTGGTGACATTCGAGGATGGCAAAGAACCTATCCCTGACATGAAAAGAAAGGAGCACTAAGGTTTTCTGGTACGAATGCTCTTTTCGCTATTATTGTAAAGCTCAGCGATTGACGTGTAACCCATCAGAGCGATAGTCGAATCGAGCTCCGTTGCAAGCATGTCGATAACTTGCGAGACGCCGTCCTGACCGGCGGCTCCAAGGCCATATGCATAGGCGCGGCCTAGCAAAACACCCTTGGCCCCTAATGCTAGTGCTTTAACGACATCGGTGCCGCGACGCACACCACCGTCTAGTAGCACGTCCATTTCTTGACCAACGGCTGCGGCGATGTCGGGAAGTGCAGATATGCTTGAGGGCGAACAATCTAGTTCGCGGCCCCCATGGTTCGACACGACTATGCCATCAGCACCTGCTGCGAGCGCAAGTCGAGCATCATCTGGGTGCATGATTCCCTTGATAACAAGTTTTCCAGGCCAACTATCCCGCAGTCTTTTGATATCTTCCCAAGTGAAGTTTGGGTCCATCTGCCCGCTAAGATAAGCGGCTTGCTCGAGCAATTTATTACCGAACTCGGGATGATTCGACAGGTGACCGATGCGCGGAATTCCCCCTCGAGCCGTACGCAAACACCAACCTGGGCGGGACATTAACGCAAAAAGTAGACTCGGCGTAATTTTCTGGAGATGCCGGAAACCGCTGTGTATGTCGCGTTCTCGTACGGCACCGACGGAACAGTCGACTGTGATGCATAGTACATCAACGCCGGTATTTTTGGCTCGTTCAACGAATTCAATAGCTAGTGAGTTGTCATTTAATACATAAAGTTGGAACCACAAGGGTCCATCGCTTGCATCACGGAGTTCTTCAAGTGTCGAGATTCCGAAATTGGAGTGGCAGAATGGTATGCCCGCTTGATGTGCGGCGTTAGCAGCAAGGGTTTCACCGGACGGTTCGAACAGACCTAAGAATCCAATTGGGCCTAATATGAAAGGTAGCGAAGACCGATATCCTAACAAATCAGTAGAGAAATCACGTTCTCCAACACCAATTAACACCCGTTGTATAAGTTGCCATTTGTCGAAGTCCTCACGGTTAGTTAACATGGTTCGTTCGCTAAATGAACCTCCATCGATGTAGTCAAAAATAACTTTCGGCAATCGACGCTTAGCTGCCTGACGCAGATCTTCGACACAGGCGTATTTCGAAGAGCACATTCTTCTAATTTTGGATAACAAAATTACGCCAAAACATGGGAGGTCATCGTCAATTTGGAAGTTGAGGCATTGTGTCCGGATCAAGTTTCAAATCAATAAGCATAGGCCCTTGTCGATTTTGAATGGCTTCTATCGCAAGTTCCATGTCCTCAAAAGAACGTACGGTTATGCCCGTCCCACCTAGTGCCGTCGCGACTGGTCCAAAATCCGGCCAATCAAATAACGATAGCGAAGGATCCATGTCTCTATTGCAAAACTGAATGTGCTCGGCCCCATAGCTCCCGTCGTTACACACCACAACGATGAGGTCACAGTGATTACGCACTGCAGTGTTGAATTCTGTTAGGCCGCCCAACATAAATCCACCGTCTCCCGTAATAAGCAATGTTGGGCGATCTTCGCAAGCGCATGCCGCACCAATAGCTTGAGGTAGCCCCATTCCAATCGCGCCAAAATTCACACCTGGAAGAAATGATTGTGGATCAGGAACGCCCACTGAAAGCCAGGCTTCACGAAGAAACCGACCTGCATCGGTTACCAATACGCGATCAGATGGCAGTACTTCATCTACCCGACGCAGCGCCGATTTAACATCAATTGGTTCTGACGAGCGTGCCGCATTATCTGTGGATTCAGGTGTTGATACCTGGTTAATTAATTCACTAACTTCACATTGGAATCCTGAAGGTGATATTTCAGCTTCATCGAGCCAGCGAAGCATGAGATCCGCAGTTAGGGCAGAGTCACCAACTACGCCGGCGTCTGGCGGCAAGTATCTGCCGATATTTGCTTGATCCAAGTCCACATGTACGAGACGTTTGCCTTTGAGGTATGTTCCATAAGAAGTAGTATATTGGTTTAAACTCGCGCCGAAAGCGATTATGCAATCGCTCGCCAATATTACTTCAACCGTCGTGGCTGAGCTAAACGTACCAAAAAAACCGAGATCAAATGGCTCATCACAGAACAATCCTTTCGCTTTGAGTGTGGTTGCTAGGGGCGCCTCGATTCTCTTTGCAAGCTTCAACAAAGAAGCTTTCGCGGACTCATGCATCGCGCCACGTCCGGCTAGAATCAAAGGACGTTTTGCAGTGGCTACTATGCCAACTGCATCATCAAGATCATCGCTTGATGGAACCAATGTCCGATTGTCCGGCACTGGATATTTAACCGGCGAATATTCGATTTTTTGCCACTGGAAATCTTTTGGCATATTAAAAGCGATTGGACGACGTTCAACTGCAGCACGCCGAAATGCTGTTGCCAAATCTTCAAACAGCGTCTCTGGTGACCGTAATTGTACGAACCCGGCACCAGTAACGCGTACAAATTCTCTCTGCTCGATTTTAGAGATTTCATCCCGGTTCGAAACTGGTGTATCTCCGCACAAAAGTACAATGGGGCTTGCTCCCTTGACGCCTTCGATTAAAGCGGACAGGGTGTTTGCAAGTCCAGGGCCTAAGGTAACCGTTGCCACACCAATATTACCAGTTAACGATGCATAACCGATTGCCATTAATGTGGCGCCTGCTTCATTCGCTGAAGCGATATACTGACCGCCATGATTACGGACAAAGCTGTCGACCATGAATAGATTCGCATCACCAATAAGACCGAAAATAGTGTTAACATCATGATCAACAAGTGTCTGGGCGATCGCAGCGTGGACCGTCATTGAAGAATTTTTAGATTTTGTCATTTATAATCGCGTTTTAAGTTGAGGGTAGTATTAAGGGACGTTTTATTCATTTCGATTTACTTAGTGTATCGAGCATGTTTTGAGCATCGCGGCCAATATTATCTTCCTTGCGTAGCGCTGCTGTGAGCGTGCATTCATATTCATATCCTTCTTTGAGGTTTAAGAACTCAACTCGGTTGAGACTCTCCTTGGCAAGGCGACTGGCTACTCGATTCTTGCTGGCAATTACTCTGGCTAATGCGGTGGCGTGTTCCAGAAGCTCATCATCAGGAACGACTTCTTCGATCATGCAAGCCTGAAGTGCCCGTTCAGCGGTTATTCTTCTGCCCGTATACATCATTAAACGCGTCATTCCTTGAGGGGCATAACGCATCGTATGACGGGCGCCGCCCAAAACACCCACATCAATTTCTGGTAATGCATAAACCGCAGAAGCGGCAGAAATTCGAACGTCACACAAACCTGCTAAACCCAATCCCGTACCTACCGCAGCACCGTTTATTGCACCAACAATGGGTACCGGACAATCATACATGGCATTGAAGCAGAGTTTAGCGTGCGCAAGATGTTCATTTGCATCATCGAACGAGAATTCTACAAATTCGTTTAAATCGTTACCAGCACAGAAAACATGCCCTTCACCCGTTAACAAAACAGCGTTGACTTCAGGATCCTCCCCTATTCGCTGGAAGAAACGGCGTGCCTGATCATACATAGACCGGTTAAATGCGTTAACTGGAGGCCGTGATAGAGTCACGAAAGCGATATTGTTTTTTATCTCAACTTTAATATTTGGTTCATCGTATGCATATTTGCTATTTTTCATTTGCCATTTTCCTGATGTGATTGGTGGTATCTTTTTTCTACTGAAAATGCTGGATAGACAAGGATATTCCTCTTAATTCGTCGTGTAGTTGTATCCGCTCGAAAATGCCAGTACACGATATTCAATATTACGAATATGATCGGGAAAAATATCAATGTAATAAGCTTATTCAAAAGTCATATCACAATTAAACTAAAAACAAAAATAGTTCAATATAGAAGTAATATAATTGATATTAGAAGTAACCAGGCAGTTATGTCAAGTGTCACAGTTTAAGGGCGCTGTCTTTATTGGCGGTTAACATCAAATCTGGTGTTTATGAGTTGATTAATCAGATAATGCAAGCCGTCCTGTCGCGGTTGTACTTGAAAGAAATATCGACAGAAGCCTTGAGTGAGGTAATAAAGGCGTTGGTAGGTTTACCGAGACAGTTAACTTGTCGGTGAGCAAGGTATCCCGTTTGAAGACGACTTGAGCACAAAACTACCTGGATTGGCGAGAAAAGCGACCCCATAAAAACGGCTGCATGTACATGTGGATCGACAAAAAGATCAATTCCAAACAATCCCAATTGTAGGATACAGGCAAATCTCTCAATTCCAGTCACTATCGCTGTGACAACACTCATATAGGCCGAACCTATCATTTGGTAGGACATCAAGGGCGTAATATTCAGCACCGTTAGCAGATATTTATTTGTGATGAAGTCTAAGCTGTATTGCTGCAGTCAAATTAAATATGGAAAAACTTCAATATAGAAGTATAATTACCTTGCCAACGTGATCAAGATGGTATGACCTATTTTGAAAAATGGCCTGGTTATTATTTATATTGCGTCTTGAAATTGACTGAATATAGTCGTATTTAAAGCGATGGGCTTTTGCTCCTGGATGTTCGAAAAGCATGTAAGCATAGCCTCAGAAATCGTCGAAAGTAACCTCTTTTGGTAACACTTGAGACGTTTTGATTAGTCTGTGTTCACTTTTATTTTTACACGATGAAAAACGAAATAATAAAGGTTAACTAAAATTCCGGACTCTGAAAATTTAGTTTTTCGGAACCAAAAGAATTTGGTTGAAATTTGATTCAATGAAGAGCCACAATTGGAGTTAGAAATTTGATTTCCGCAACAATTGATGAAATAAGCGAGGACAAAGAGGAATGGCTGGAGTCTATCGACTATATTTATAAGGTTTATGGAGTAGATGGTGTCAGAGAAATACTTCGGAGTTTGCAGGATCATATCCTGGACCTCAATGTAACACTGGACGAGGCTACCCTTAATACGCCATATGTCAATACAATCCCTTCCTCTGAACAACCTGTCTATCCAGGGGATATCGAACTAGAAAAGCGTATCGAAAACATCCATCGGTGGAATGCCATGGCAATGGTATTACAGGCGCAGGATGAGGGTAGCGGTGTAGGTGGCCACATAGCAACGTATACTTCTGCGGCCACGATGCTTGAAGTAGGTTTCAATCATTTCTTCCGCGCTAAGACAGATAACTATGGTGGTGATATCGTCATGCCACAGCCCCATGCTGCCCCTGGAATTTACGCACGGGCTTTCTTTGAAGGTCGATTAAGTGAATCGCAGCTCAAGAATTACCGCCGAGAATTGGCCGAGCAAGGCGGACTCTCATCCTATCCACATCCGCGTTCTATGCCAGGCTTCTGGCAAATGCCTAATGCTTCTATGGGGTTGTCAACCCCTGCCGCTATCTACCAAGCGAGGTTTTCCAAGTACCTGGAGAACCGTGGTCTGAAATCGAAAAATGGAGGTAAGATCTGGTGCTTCATCGGCGATGGTGAAGCAGATGAACCAGAAGTTTTAGGCACCATCAATTTAGCCTCGCGTGAAAAACTCGACAATGTTGTTCTTGTCATTAATTGCAACCTACAACGACTAGATGGACCAGTACGGGGTAACGGCAAGATTATTCAGGAACTGGAACGCTCATTCCGTGGAGCAGACTGGAATGTGCTTAAAGTCATATGGGGCTCAGGATGGGATGGACTGCTTGCCCAAGACCATGATGGGGTACTACGTAAACGTATGGATGAATGTCTCGATGGTGACTATCAGCGTTATTCAATACTCCCCGGCGACGTACAAAGGGAACACTGGGTCGAAGGTAACTCTGAGCTAGAAAAGTTGATGAATACCTTGAGTGATGATGAGATAAAAATGATCAAACGCGGCGGACAAGATCCGAAAAAAGTCTTTACTGCCTTCCAGAGGGCCGTCGATATCAGCAACAAGCCTACGGTCATACTAGCTAAAACAGTCAAGGGCGAAGGAATGGGAGAAACTGCACAGGGTCGCAATACTGTTCATCAGAAGAAAAATCTGAAACCTGATGAACGTATTCAACTGGCGCGGGACTACGGTATTCCCATCGATGAAGAGTCGGCTTCGAAGGCAGTATTTTACAAACCGGCTGATGAAAGCGAGGAGATGAAATACTTATTAACACAGCGAGAAAAACTTGGTGGATTCTTGCCTGAGCGTAAAGTGGCATGTCCGAGTATTGATCCACCGGAGTTGAGTATGTTTGCAGACTTTTTGAGTGGCAGTGGTGAACGGGAAGTGTCTACTACGATGATGGTTATCCGCATTTTGAGCAAATTAATCAAGGACAAAACCTTGGGGCCTTATATTGTGCCCATCGTACCAGATGAGGCTAGGACGTTTGGTATGGACGGTCTATTCAAAATCGCGGGAATTTACTCACCAGAAGGACAAAACTATACACCTGTGGATGCTGAAAGCCTGTTGCCCTACCGCGAAGCAATAGATGGGCAAATATTGCAGGAAGGTATTTGTGAAACTGGAGCAATGGCCTCTTTTATGGCAGCTGGTAGCGCATACGCTATGCACGGACTGCCAATGATTCCTTTCTACATTTTTTATTCCATATTTGGGTTTCAGCGGGTAGGCGATATGATCTGGGGTTGTGGTGACATGATGTGCCGCGGTTTCTTGTTGGGAGGCACTGCTGGGAGGACAACACTGAATGGTGAAGGATTACAACATCAGGATGGTCACTCCCATATATTGGCAAGTACCGTACCTAATTTGGTTAGTTACGACCCAGCTTTTGGTTATGAACTAGCGATTATCATCCGCGATGGCATACGTCGCATGTATGCTGAGCAAGAAGATATTTTCTACTATCTTACGGTGTACAACGAAAATTATATAATGCCTGCGCAGCCCGAAGGTGATGATACTAATGAGGGAATCTTAAAGGGCGGTTACTGCTATCGCCGATCCAATAATATCGAAGGGGAAGTAATTAACCTCCTTTCCAGTGGTTCGATCATGCAACAAGCCATACAAGCAGCAGAGTTACTCGAAGCCTTGAGTTATCGAGTCAATATCTGGAGCATGACCAGTTTTACTGAACTTGAAAGAGAAGCACAGTCTTGTGAAAGATGGAACCGATTGCACCCCGATAAAACTCCACGACAACCTTACATCAATCAGCTCTTTTCTGGTGAAGAGGGTGTTTTCATTGCCGTTTCTGATTATATGAAGAGTCTGGCAAATGGAATCGCGCGCTGGATGCCTGAGTATTATGATGTACTGGGAACTGACGGATATGGAATGAGTGAGTCGCGAAGAGATCTACGCAATTATTTTGAAATAAGTGACAATTATGTTGCTCAGGCTGCTCTGTCACTTTTACACCGTTCTGGACGTATAGAAGGAAACGTGCTGGAGGAACAATGCGCTCAACTCAATCTGGATATTGACGATTTCGCTGGGCATCCACAATAGTAACAAATTTAGATGAAACAGTTATTAAAAATCCCGAGTATGGGCGAGGGTGGTGATGAAGATGGCAGTATTGTCAACATACCCATAGCCCTAGGAGATTCTATAAGTGTTGGTGATACATTACTGGAAATCGAAACGGATAAAGTTACATTTGAAGTCCCATCGGAGCATGAGGGTATTATTGAAGAAGTTACTTTGAAAGTCGGTGATCATGCTCGTGCGGGTCTTGTATTTGCGAAATTACTGGTGAACCGTGAGAAAAGTAAAGAAGCGGTCTTCGATAAGGGTGTATCACCTGAACGAGAGCCCTTGGCTGAATCGATTCCTATGGTCGAGCAACAACTTGTTGTAAATACTATTTTACCTGAAGAAAAGGCCGATTCTCTCAACAAACAAATAGAAGGAAACTCATCCATAGATAACGATGGTCAGAGTAAAGAGTACATACGGGCAAACCCCAGTGCACGCCGTTTATCGAGAGAGATTGGCGTTGATCTTTGTAAGGTGGAAGGCTCAGGAAAGCATGGTCGAATCACAATATATGATGTCAAGAAATATGCATTAATAAAAAATCAATCGTCCATCAATACCGATAAGAGCGTAGCAACGCATCTGCGAGCTTTGCCTGATCTTAGTGAGTTCGGCATTCTGAAAAAGGAACCCTTAAGTAGAATTGCTATCACAACCAGCAACAACATGAGTCACGCCTGGTCACGTATTCCTCATGCCTGGATACAACAGACTATTGATATCACTGAGTTGGAGGAGTGGCGCCAGGAAAATAAGAAACAGGTTTATGATCAAGGTGGGTCGCTGACGGTTACTGTGATCTTGGCAAAAGCCGTAGCTGCCGCATTGAAAGCATTTCCAAAACTTAAAAGCAGCTTCGATGAAGAGAATAATGAGATTATATATAAGGAAAATACAGATATAGGTATCGCTGTTGATACTGGAGACAGTTTGGTCGTGCCAACCTTAAGACAAGTAGATAAGAAGGGCATGGTGGATCTTTCAAAAGAATTGACGACTTTATCTAAGAAAGCCAAGGCAAAAAAATTGTCACCAAAAGATATGCAAGGCGCGGGTATTACTATATCAAACCTTGGGGGAATTGGTCTCAGCTCCATATTCCCCATCGTTAACTGGCCCCAAGTTGCAATAATTGGCGTTGCAGCGAGCGCAATACAGCCTACATACACCAATGGTGAAATTACACCTCGTCGGATTATGACGATGACGATTGGATTTGATCATCGAGTGATAAACGGAGCAGAAGGCGCAAAGTTTCTGGTTCATGTTAAAACTCTGCTGGAGGATACTCGGACGATATTATTATGATTTCTTGACTATTACTAGTGGGGAATTTTGCAGACTCAATACCAAGCAAATTTAGAATTGATGGAGTAGCAATAATTGGTTTTATCAATAGTTGACATAAAAGTGTAGAGAACAATTAGAGAATATTGCGGACGAATAATTGAAGAACACTGATCCGATTCCAGTCAAATATTGGCATGTTTATAGAGTCCATATTGACAATAAGCGGGAAAACTTCTACATTAAATTAAAATAGTTCCATATAGATATAATAATGTTTGCTTACTTGAACCAGTAGTAACATAGAAATAATTTTTAGAGAATGCGAAGATAAAATATTAGGGAAAATATGACAATGTCTACGAAAAAAATATCTGTACCCGGACGATATCAGGGGTACTCCAATGTGGTTGCAGATGGCTACAACAAAGTGGCTGTTTATGTACCTGTGAGAGATGGCACTAAACTAGCGTTGGACATATATCGACCGACTAATGATGGTGAATATCTGGATCAACCGCTTCCAACAGTTTTCGTCTCTACAGGATACCGTAGATCATTCATTTTAAAAGAGGATGAAGATTTAAAAGAGAGTTACTTCCCACAGTTCGAGTATGGGGACATCGTAAGTTTTGTAACCCAGGCCGCACGCCTGATTGATCGACACACTGCTCAATGGTTTGACTCAAGCGCTGTCCAAAAAGAGCCGGAGCATTTTAGAAATTGGCTGATTGAAAATGCCAGTACGCTCGAATTTATCATGATGCATGGTTATAACATCGTTGTTGTCGATAACCGGTCAACTGGAGCATCATTTGGGAAAACCGATGAACTTGATCATCAAACCCAAGGCATGGATCTGTCCGATTTGTTTGAATGGACGGTTAAGCAGGATTGGAGTACGGACTCCATTGGAATGGAAGGAGCATCCTGGGTAGGCCTGGTTCAAAATGCAGCTATAAGCTGTCAAGCGAAGCACCTGAAGGCAGTGATGCCGTGTGTTGCTGGAGAGGATACATTTACACCTATGTATCCAGGTGGCCTCTACAATGTGGGGTTGATGCGAGGATGGTACACTCTCCGAGACAAACATGAGCGTGGATACGAAGCCGACGTTGTTGACGAAGATCTAGATCGAAAAATTATGGAAGCAGCTCTCGCCGAGCGTCAGGTTATAACTAATGACCCTCATTGGGTGTTGGCTATTCCCACCGAAGACGAACTTGAGGACTTGCTCGAAGAAAATGCATCCTGGTCACGAGATAGATATGGAGAGAATAGCCGTTACTACGACAGAATTTTACCAGACGGTACCCGCGGTGATTGGATAATGGGACACATGGATCCGCGATTTGCGAATCAGACCGAAACAGCCTATTACGGAATGGGTGGATATTGGGATCTTTGCTCTTATACAATGGCTATGGCACAAGCAGACCTAACGGTTCCTAAAAAAATGTTATTAGGCCCATGGAATCACGCTAATCGCCATCGCACGGAGCTGGAAGAAGGGTTACGCTGGTTTGATTATCATCTTAAAGGTATCGATAATGGCATTATGGAACAGCCGTCCGTTACATTCTCAACCTCACATCCAAGCAAATCGCTTAAATGGTATGGCGCAGATCAATTTCCACCGTCCGACGTATCTTGGCAAACGTTTTATGTTTCCCCTGAAAATAAGGGCGACCCATTGCGCGGTGTTTTGACTGAAAATATACCGAATGTAGATGACGGTTCTTTATCATTTACCGTCGACTATAATACAACAACCGGCCTTGCGAATCGGCACTGGGGCTATATGCTGGATACTTATTTGAATCTCGATGAGTTGGAGAAATATCGTGATCGCGTGCTGACCTTGCTTTCAGACCCGCTAACTGAAGACCTGGAAATTACCGGCTACCCTGTACTGAAATTCCAGCTTGCAATCAATTGTGATCAAGGAGGTGTATTTGCACAATTACAGAATATCACTCCTGATGGTTCCGCTTACCCCTTGACAGAAGGCCAACTCAACTTGCGAGACAGAAAGGTAAGCGAACCGCCTTTTAATTATCTTGATCTTCCCTATCATTCGATCCGAGAAAAAGATCAGTTAGAGGTAACGCCTAATGAGACCATGGATATTGAAATCGCGCTGTGCCCCACATCCTGGATAGTACCGACAGGACATCGATTATGTTTGACAATTATGGGTGCAGATAAAGACAATAGTTTTTTGAAGACTCAGACTCCTCAACCGGTCATGACAGTATTTTGTAATAGTGTGCAAAAAATGACTTTAGATTTACCAGTAATAAGAGCGGGTGAAGAGCGAAGTGCTGTTTTACTTGAAGGTGCATATCCTGATCTTCCAGAAACTGCAACCAAAGCTATTTTACCTTCAAAAACGAGTATTTTGTAAATGATGAAAGGTTCAAAACATGATCCCAATGCTATTGGTCGCGAATTTAAACGTAAGCTAAAGAACAGAGAACTGATTGTAGGCGCGATGGTATTCGAGTACCTTCGTCCTTCCCTGGTCAAAATATTTGCTAATGCGGGTTTTGATTTCATCTTCATTGAAAAAGAACACGCCTTCTTTGATGGTCATGAACTACCAGACTTTGTGCTTAGTGCTCGCGATAGCGGCGTGCCGATTATATCTAAAATAAGCACCTTGAATCGGACGGAAGTAACACGTCTACTAGACGCTGGTGTAGTTGCTATCCAGCTACCACGAACTGAGTCGCGCGAGCAACTCATAACATTGACTGACTACATGAAATTTGCGCCGTTGGGTACGCGGGCTGGTGCCCCCTGCTTTGGTAATGTTGATTATGCCTGGGCGAGTGTCTATGAAGAGGATGGACGTTCATGGCTGAAAAATGCAAATGAATGCACCTTGATGGTTGCCCAAATCGAGACAAAGAAAGGTTTCGAAAATGCCGAGGATATTATTACAACACCTCATCTCGATATGCTGTACGTGGGACCTTACGATTTTTCTATTTCAATGGGACATCCTGGTGAATATGATCACCCGGATGTAGCAGGACCGATGCGCGAAATTCTGGAGCTTTGTAAGAAACACATGATCCCTTTTGGTACCACGGCTTCAGGGCCTGAGTCGGCGGCCAAGTGGATTGCTGAGGGAGCCCAATTCTTTGACGTAATTGATGAACTGGGCTTAATTGACAAGGGTTCAAGAGAAGTAGTTTCTTTGTACCGAAAGCTCGGCGACGAATCCAATCAATCTTAAATTACAGGTTATTAATTGGATATAACACTGTCATTCTATTTACTTTGTCATCACTAAATAAAGTCGATATTTGGCAATTTTCAATATGTAGAATGTTTAATGGGAAATTCTAACAATACCTCATCGTTGGAACTGATTCGTGAAAATGGCTGGTTGACAATTTGGTTCAACCGTCCAGATACACGGAATTGCTTGTCTGAAGCCGTGATGAATGTACTCATTACGACGATGGAAGAAATCAGAGATGAAAATAATTTACGAGGAGTGATGTTTCGCGGTAAAGGCGGTATTTTTTGCGCTGGCGGTGATTTAAAAGAATTTGAGAAATTTGGTGAAATAGACAATTTGAGAAAAGCGAAAGAAGTGGCTGTAGCCAATAGCCATATTGCTGCAAAATTTTTTAAGACAATTAGAAATCTCCCGCAAGTTACAGTATCCGTGGTTGAAGGTCCGGCAATGGCAGGTGGTTTTGCCCTTGCATGTGCGACTGATTTTTTGGTGACGATGAATGACGCCAAATTTTCTCTTACAGAAACGCGCATAGGATTAACACCAGCTCAAATTGCTCCCTACGTCGTACAGCGACTTGGATTCGCGATGGCTCGTCGATTGATGTTGCTAGCTTGTATTATTAGCGGTAAGGATGCCCATGAAATTGGTTTGGCAGATTTTATTGCATACGACCAAAATAAGCTTGAGCAAACTCTCGTTGAGATCCGTAAGCTCGTGCAAAGTTGTAGCCCAAACGCAATTGCCGCTACAAAAACAGCCCTTTCCGCTACGTATGAAATGGGAGAAGCTGAGTGTGCGAAACTTTCAGCAGAAATTTTTTCAATTTGTTTAATTAGTGAAGATGGAAAAGAGGGGTTTCGGTCATTTATGGAAAAACGTAAGCCAAAATGGGATGACAAGGCTTATAAATTTCGCCAGCAGTATTCCAGCGATTTATCAAATTGGAGAAATAACTAGCTGCTTAAATCTTTCAATATAAAGGTATTAAGTGTTATTCTGATTTTGAAGTTTTGCGTGTTGGGTCTACTCCGAATCTCCAGTCTTCGTAACTATCTAATAGCCAACAACACGAGCTTGTCGCTGCGTAATCAGTTGTAAACCAAGACGAATAATCTCTCCAGGACTGACTAGGGTAATAAATTAGTGTCTCATTCTTCCTGATCGCCTTTATTTTGCAGGGTCTGAAATCGAATCTTTGTTTGAGTGGTCAGAGGCATAGGGCTATCCATTTTTTTAGCTATATCTATCGCAATCCGAAGATCTTTCAATACCAGCGTAATTGCGCGTTGACACTGGGGATCGATCTTTTCTAAATTATCTTGGGTCAGAGCTTCAATAATGATACGAATGGGGCTTGAGTCCTGTTCAGAGTACGATCGCTTAAGCTCTCTTATGAGATTAGAATCAGCAAATCCGCCAGAAACAGCGGATAGAAATTGCTGTGTGTCAATTTCGTAATGTTCTTGTAGTGCAATGGCCTCGGCAATAGCGCCCATCGTGCCAACACTAATAATCTGATTACATGCTTTGGCTACTTGCCCCGCGCCGAGTGGACCCATGTGGGTAATACAATTAGCATAGCTTTCCATCGTTGGACGCACGCGTTCTAGCAAGCTTGTTTCACATCCTACCATTGTGGTCAGTGTTCCGGCACGAGCACCCGCGGGTCCACCGGAAAAGGGGGCATCTATTAGTTCGGCGCCTGTTAGTTTTCTTAATCGTTGACCAAATTCAATTTCTACCTGCGGTGGTAAGGTAGAGATATCGACAATTAACGAAACTCTCATATTATCGCTGACAATTCCCTCGGGACCGAACAGAATCTCTTCCAACGCTGATGCGCTATCTACGCAAATAAGGATAATATTAGCTTGCTGACCAACTTCGTTGGCTGATTGGGCTCCTGTTGCCCCTAGTGTCAAAAGTGGCTGCATCTTCATGGGTGATCGGTTCCAAATTATCAGATCAAATCCATTTTTGATTATTCGCTCCGCAATTGGAGAGCCGACATTACCTAAACCAATAAAACCAATAGTATCTTTATCTTTCATTATCTCAATTCCTCCAATTTTATCTTTGAGTAAACTGCAACTCGTTTTATATAGGGCTAGAGACGAGCCTCCAATAGCAGAGGTTGAAGATGCGCTGTTTTTTTAATAATCATTCAGACTAAATAGCTGTATCATCTAATAATCCCAGCGTTGCGTAACCATCAGCCTCTAACTCGCCAAAGCATCTCTCTTTATATCAAAAAAAGTATTAAGCTAATCAATAGCTTGGAAGAGCTCCATAAAATACGATTTTCATACTTGACTCAATTTGTAAATTACTTCTATAATGAAGTATTATAAATCCATATTGAAGTAATATTTATTTTCAATTATCACTCCTAGGGGGAATGTTGTGGGCAAAATTAAAAATTTTCAATCTGTTCTATTCGCACTCTTTTGTGTCGCTTCATTTTCCTCAGTAGCTCAAACGAGCGTACCAGACGATAGTTCGGCAAACACTCTTGAAGAAGTGGTTGTAACCGCTCAGAAACGAGAGGAACGGCTCCGGGACGTGCCAATTTCCATCTCCGTAGCAGATGGTGCTGTTCTTGATAAATCCAGTATTGATGGTGTGACAGAAGTGCTGGCACAAATACCTGGTGTTACTGCCACCCAAAATGCTCAGGGCGAAGGTACCCAGATTGCCATTCGCGGCGTAGGAGCTGCAGCGGCAACCGCCAATGGTTCGAGCCCAATTGGTTACTATCTCGATTCAGCCCCTCTAGGCTTTGTTAAATCTGCGATCTTTCCAGATCCCGGTTCCTACGACTTGGCGCGCATCGAGGTCTTGCGCGGCCCGCAGGGCACGCTTTATGGGGCCGGGGGTATGAATGGGCTAGCGCGGATTATTAGCAACGATGTGGACCTGAAAGAATTTGAATTTAAAGCTCGATCTACACTTTCTGATACACATGACGGTGGTTTTAACTATAGAGTTGAATCAGCAGTCAACCTGCCACTTGTTGAAGGGAAGCTTGGTATAAGAGGCGTGGTGGGTCATGCAGACTCGGACGGCTGGATTGATTCTCCGACAGGTTCCGATGTCAATGACATGGACAAACAATCGTACCGGTTCAAGGTTAAGGCTCTACCGACTGATAATATAACACTTGGATTCTCTGCATGGATTTCACGGGATGATGTTGGCGCACCATCCACATCAAGTGATGACAGAACTATCGTAGCCACTCTCGATCAACCAGTAAAATCAGACTTTGATGCCTATAATATTACAGCGTCATTTGACTTCTCCTCCTTTTCAGTATCAAGTATGACTAGCTATGTTGAGTACGATAATTTTGGTTCGTTGGACTTGGCAACGCTACTAGGTTTTCCCTTTGCACTTGAGACTGGACTCTTTTCTCAGGTGTTCTCTCAGGAAGTTGTTATTAATTCTATAGATAGTGATAGTCCATGGAGATGGACTGCGGGTGTTTTTTACCGCGATGCAGAAGATAAATTTACATCTCTTTTTGTGTTTCCTGGCTCAATTCAAGCAAATTTATTCGATACTTCCGAGTCCTATGCGATTTTTGGTGAAGTAACGCGTCGATTCATGGATGATCAATTCGCACTGACCTTTGGCCTGAGATACTTTGATGATGATGTTTCATCTGGAGGGAATGATTCGACAAGTATCGTTCCTGAACCAACCACCGAGCAAAGCTTTGATAAATTAACACCGCGCGTAGTATTACAATGGTTTCGAGACGAAAACTCTCATGTTTACGCTTCTTATTCACAAGGATTCCGCAGTGGATTTCCGCAAAATATCGTTATTTTGAAGGATTTTCCAACGTTCAATGACGTAAAGCCAGATACGCTAGAAAACTACGAGCTTGGCATTAAAGGAGATTTCGCTGATGGTCGCTTTAGCATGGAGGCTGCAATTTATTATATGGATTGGAGTGATGTCCAACTTAATCTGACGGTACCTTTTGCGGGTCAAGCTGGTGTTACCGTTACCGCTCCCATCAATGGCGATTCCGCCAGTGGGGTAGGTGTAGATTTCGGATTTGTTGCAAGACCGAATGACCAGTTTGAATTCGGTGGTAGTATAAGCTGGAATGATTTGACCTTGGATAAAACATCGATGGTCGGTACTGACGTTATCCTTTCAAAGGGTGATAGATTGAACTTTTCTTCCGAATATACGGCTTCGGCACAAGCTGAGTACATGTTCCCTATAGGTTCAAGTGGCTACAGTGGGAATGTTTCTTTATCTGCTAATTATACCTCGAAACAACTGAATCGCTTCTTTCCGCCTCCTGTGACAATGAGTGAAGGGGATGAATTTTTTGATTTGCGAGCTAGTTTTCGCCTCAATCCTAGCAATGATGTTTGGTCTCTGACTTTGTTCGCTAACAATATAACGGATAGCGACGGAGCATACCCCAATCTTGGTGCTGCCGCCGCTACCGATTGGTTCCCGCGGTGGAAACCACGGACTATCGGAGTGCAGTTTGACGTTAATTTCTGATTTAGTATTAATATTTTTCATATAAAACATACTAAGGGAAGTAAGTGAGTCTGAGATAAGGTAGGAAAGTTTCCGAATTGCCGCAACTTGGAGGTTGCGGCAATTCAAATCGAATAATTTAGCGTATTTAACCAAAAAAATGTTCTGAGGTGTCAAGCATATGAGTGTCTTAATATGGGCATATAGAAATCGGTCATCTTATTGTAGGCTCGGCAGTGGTTATATTGGCCGTTTAACTATTATTGACAAGATTGCATGATGGTTTGAATGGGTAAGTGCAAGAGACTACTAATAGGGATTGCTGAATCCGGGGTCACAAATATAAGAGCCAATGAGTTTGACACGGATACTCGGTTTCAAATGGTGAAAGAAGCCGGTGTCTTCGATTACGTCGAAAAGAGCCCATTACCTCCAGACCTTCCAACTTATCAAAAAGCAATCGAGCGGCACGGTATACCAATATTGGCCGGATGTTTCTATTATACCCTGAATCGAGACGAGCCATTGTTGGAATGGCATTTGAATGTTGCTCGGGATTTTGGTGCACTAGTACACAACGTTCAAGTCATGACTCACGATGCCTCTGGTCGAACGGTCAGTGATGAGGAGGTGGCCGACGTCTATTGTCAGGCGGTCAAGTTGGGGGAACGTGTAGATGTAACGCCTTGCTTTGAAGTGCACGTGAACATGTGGTCCGAGCACTTTAGTCGTGTAGATAGAGTTGCTGAAATTGTCAATGGGCGTGGATATGAATTCAATATGACCCTAGATCACTCACACGTGATATTTAAGATCGATAATCCACAAGAACAAGCAGTTCAAAACATGCACAAAGATATTGAGGCAGGGAAATTGGTGCTCGATCCGTATAAGTCTGGCAATGTCTGTGCAAACTGGATCGATTCTAATTTTGTGCGGCACGCACATGCACGTTCTGCGATTCCGGGCGGTCCTACGAATCTGTGGGCCAGTCATCCCGACGGAACACCTGGAAGAGGTATTCAATACCCGTTTGTAGAACCAGGTCCTGGAGAATGGCATTCTGAGTGGAACGAAGAAGCGATGGAACCATGGAAGGAGGTGATACGGCTCTTGTTCCGACATCATGCGACCAGTAAGGAGAGTAAGTTGGAAACATTAACCACAGAGTTCGTCTCGGCGCCCGATTATGGTGGCGGTGCGAAATACTCAATCTTTGAACACAGCGTGGCTTGCGCTGAATGGATACGTAGCGAGTGGGAGATTGCCCAAAAGGCTAGCGTCAAAACCAAGTTATCAAACGCATAAATTTTGTCGATTTATTTTATGTTAAAACAATCAATTGACGATTTTTCAAGCGAAATTGGAATAAGGTTCTTGAGATATGCAATACGAAAGTGTATTGCTGATGGCGCTTTACCAGACTAAGGTGGATAGTACATGGAAGAATATTCATTATTTTTGTTTATCTGATTATAAAAATTAATATTATTTACTTACATAAGTATAGTTAGCCGATCTAAGAATTTCATCTGCTGTATCCGTTATTATCGGAAAGCAAGTATTGTTTTTTCCATCGCAACTTTCACATTTTCTTTATAGAAGTTTGTTAAATAGTAAAGTCATCATTAATTTGAAAAAAAATTAGCTAAAAATAAATACATACTACTTTTAATTATCCAAAAACATTTAAAAATATTGATTTTGAATTGAGTAAATAAGTAGAGCGAAATATGAATAGCTGCTTCTTTACATATTACATCGATTTCATCCTGAACAACTGATAGTTTTTGTTGAAACTATATCGAATATTTATGAGTTTACATGGCGGAAAATTATTGTTTAATAAATTGCTTGTCGCGAACCGTAGCGAGATAGCAATACGTGTTTTCAGGGCTGCTCGGGAGTTAAAGATACCAACTGTAGGCATTTATTCCAAAGAAGATAGGCTAACACTTCATCGGTTTAATTCACCTGAATCCTACCTTGTAGGTAGTGGTAGGAAACCTATAGAAGCGTATCTTGATGTAGAAGACATTATTCGTATTGCACGGGAATCAGGTTGCGATGCGCTGCATCCTGGTTATGGTTTCCTCTCAGAGAATCCAGTATTTGCTGAAGAATGCCAGTCTAATGGTATCACTTTCATTGGGCCAGAACCGGGTGTCATGCGGAGCCTGGGTAACAAGATCAATGCACGCTCATTGGCAATTGCCGCTGATGCCGGCAACAGGGCCACTTCCAAATGATGAGGAAAAGATCATGCTTTTGGCGCGGGATATCGGTTATCCGTTAATGCTGAAAGCGAGTTGGGGCGGTGGTGGTCGTGGAATGCGTGTTATTGAAGATGAATCAGAGCTATTGAAACAGATTTTCTTGGCGCGCCGTGAAGCACAATCTTCCTTTGACAATGACGAGGTGTATCTTGAAAAGCTTGTAAAAAATGCACGCCATGTCGAAGTACAAATCATGGGTGATCGACATGGAAACGTTGTTCATCTGTTTGAGCGGGATTGTACCGTTCAGCGTCGCCACCAGAAAATCGTGGAAAGGGCTCCGGCTCCTTATCTGTCGGAATCTGACAGAGAAGCCATTTGTGATGCGGCGGTGCGTCTTACCCGTACCGTTAACTATTCCAACGCTGGAACGGTTGAGTTTCTCCAGGATATGGATACTGGCAAATTCTATTTCATCGAAGTTAACCCGCGTATTCAAGTAGAGCATACTGTTACCGAGCAAATCACCGGTCTAGATCTGGTTAAATCACAAATACGTATCGCCGCCGGCGCCAGGATCGGAGATCTAGAAAATTCCGGAATACCAGAACAGGTTGGTATTATCATGCGTGGGGCGGCGATACAGTGCCGTGTGACAACCGAAGATCCCCGCAACAATTTTATTCCTGATTACGGTCACATTGTCGCCTACCGCAGTCCCGCTGGGCCTGGCATCAGGCTCGATGCAGGTATGGCCTATTCAGGTGCGGATATTGTACGTCACTATGACAGCTTGCTTGTAAAAATCACAGCTTCAGGGTACACCGCGCGAGAAGCTACTGACCGGATGCGCCGTGCCCTTGGCGAATTCAAGGTTCGTGGTGTGGAGACTAACTTGGATTTCCTTGGCGCCCTGATCTCCAACCCGCTTTTTCTGACGGCAAAATATAATACTCGCTTCATTGATGAGTCTATGGACCTGCTTCAGTTACTTCCAAGTGCGGGCCACGGTGTGCAACTGCTGCATTTTCTCGGCGAAGTCATTGTTAATGGTAATAAACAAGTCAGCGGTCGTACTAAACCCAAGGCTCGTCTGGAACCTGAACCGCCACACCTGGTGCCAGGCCAGATCCGGAATGGTTTGCGTCAACTGCTTAACCAACAGGGACCTAAGGCAGTCTCCAACTGGCTTGGAGATCAAAAAATACCAGTCGTTACGGATACAACATTTCGTGATGCGCACCAATCGCTGCTGGCGACACGGATGCGTTCTATTGACATGCTGCGTATTGCGCCTTATTACGCGGCTTCGATGTCGGATCTTTTTTCAGTGGAGTCCTGGGGGGGAGCAACGTTCGACGTGGCCATGCGTTTCCTCAACGAAGATCCCTGGCAACGCTTGGCTGATCTCTCATCGGCAATGCCTAACATCATGCAACAAATGCTGTTACGTGCCTCGAACGGTGTTGGATATTCAAACTATCCCGATAATGTAGTGAAATATTTTATTAATGAAGCGGCTACAGCAGGCGTCGACGTGTTCCGGATCTTCGACTGCCTCAATTGGGTTGAGAATATGCGTATGGCTATCGATGCGGTAGGTGAAACTGGTAAGATAGTTGAAGCTACGATCTGTTATACTGGAAATATTCTCGATCCATCGCGACCAAAATACGATCTTGATTATTACGTTGGATTGGCCAGGGAACTTGAAACAGCCGGTGCGCATATCCTTGGCATAAAGGATATGGCGGGGTTACTCCTACCAACCGCAGCCAAACAACTTATTCCTGCATTGAAGGAGGAAACAGGGTTACCCGTACATCTCCATACACATGATACTAGCGGTGCCGCCGCAGCGACAATTCTGGCCGCTGTCGAGGTTGGAGTTGACGCTTTCGATGTTGCCATGGATTCCATGAGCGGGCTGACTTCCCAACCCTGTATGGGGTCTGTCGTTGCTGCCCTGCAAGGTACGGAACATGATACCGGTCTGGATTTATCACATATTCGAAATATCAGCGCATATTGGGAACAGGTGCGGGAACAGTATGTAGCCTTCCAGCCTGATGTTCGCGCGGGGGCTTCGGAGGTCTATCTGCATGAAATGCCTGGAGGGCAATACACAAACTTGAAGGAACAAGCAGAATCACTAGGCATAGGCCGTCGCTGGCACGAAGTGGCCCAGGCCTATGCGGACGTCAACCAGGCTTTCGGAGATATTATTAAAGTAACACCATCTTCAAAGGTTGTGGGTGATATGGCCCTAATGATGGTGGCCTCCGATACGTCTATCGAAGATGTGATAGATCCGAATAAAAAAATTGCTTTTCCTGAATCAGTCCTTGCCCTGTTCGTCGGTGAACTGGGACAACCGCCCGGTGGTTTCCCTGAAGCCCTGCAAAAAAAGATATTGAAAAGCAGAAAGCCGATAGCGGTTAGGCTCGGACAATTGCTTAATCCGATAAACCTGGAAAGCGAACGCCGCGGCCTTGGTCTGGGAAAAGATTATCCCGTCAGCGACACGGACCTAGCCTCATACCTTATGTATCCGCAGGTCTTTACCGAATTCAGGGAGCGGTATGGAAATGTCTCCGTACTACCGACGCATTGTTTTTTCTATGGCATGCAACAAGGGGAAGAAGTAACAGCAGTCATGGAAGACCGCCGCCAACTCGTTATACGCTACCTCACTGAAACGAAACCAGATAAACAGGGTTTCAGACGCCTGTTTTTTGAATTAAATGGGCAACCAAGTTCCGTACTTGTTAAGGACAATAGTTTGAAAGAGAAAGTGCAAGTCCATGAAAAAGCCGATAGATCGAACCCGCGCCATATTGCCGCGCCCATGCCTGGTGTGATCACTACAATTTCGGTTGTAGCGGGTCGGAAAGTGGAGCAGGGGGATCAGTTGCTTACCATGGAAGCGATGAAAATGGAGAGTGCCATTGTTGCAGAAGCTGTGGGGGTGGTAAGACGCGTGTTAGCAACCATCGGTACCCAGTTCGACGCGAAAGACCTGCTGATTGAGCTAGAATAAATTGGTTGGGTTTCCTATTAAGCCACACGGTATGACAACTTAACCAGTTTTAAAAGGTAATCAGTTGATCAATACTCATAGTCGTTACCGGTTTTCTCGCAATATCATCAGCTATGCAGATTGGTTGTATTATCGATTTAATCTAAGCTCTAGACTATTGAGATCTGCTCGCAGAACGGGGTATCACTGTTAGTTATGAAACAGTCTGACCCTGATCTATCAAATTCCGAGCTCGAAAAGTTACTCGAAGCAATGTATACGCGAGGACTGCGCGAAGCAAGACTGTCAAGCCTATTGTCGGCTTTAGCGCCTAGTTAGATCTTGCGGGACAGCTAAATCCAAGTGCTCGTATAGAAACTGCTTCATCTTCTTGAGAGCCAGCTTCGACTCACGGGATTCCGGAAGCCCCACTTAGAAGACATGTGACATCCCCTCAGTCACTATTTATTACATCCTGAAACTAATCGAAATTTAATGATGATAAACATAAAAGCTAACCCACAACACTACCCACAACAGTTGAGTATCCATTAAAAAATTGAAGTAAAGAGATTTGTATAAGTTATTGATTAAATTGGTGCTCTGAACAGGAGTCGAACCTGTGACCTACCGCTTAGGAGGCGATTGATGTGAAGCGGCCTGTGATATCAATAACATTCGATTTTGAATTTTTTCTGTCAATAACGTTAGTAAGCCAATAACTCCAAATTTTAATAGCATCTTTCTTAGGCTGTAGATAATCAAAACGATCATAATGTTTGCTAGATACATCATGTAGAGCATGATTATGCAGTCTGTCTCTAATTTCTTTTGATAGACCAATTTCCCCCATTCTGCTCTTGACAGTTCGTCGAATATCTTTCGGAATGAATTTTGAAAAACCGTCCCAAATTTCATTACCTTCTGCATTTTTTCGAGATTTACAGAAGCGATTCACAGCCTTACTGATTGAATGGGATGGCATCGGCTTTTCATTGTCATCTTTATGGGGAAAGACAAAAGCAGATTTCGCATCTGAATTAGTCATCTCTTGTATTAGGGAAATAGCTAGATCAGATAACGGCACGACATGGGGTTTATTGTTTTTCGTCCGCAATGTGGATAGCTCCCATATTTTTCTGTCGAAATCCAACTCATCCCATTGCATATGGAGTACTTCTTCCACACGTTGGCCACCTGTAGCAAATAAAAGTTTGATGCAGGTCTTTACGGCGAGTGACATGCTGGATTCATCAAGTCTGGACCATAATTTATGGATCTCTTGTGAAGACAGATTACGTTCACCTGGTTGGCTACGAGCGGGAACAGGGATATCGCGAGCTGGGTTGTAGTCGAGACGAAAGAGCGTCTCACCATTATGGGTTACATCATTATCAAATCGGATACCGAAGGAGTAGGCGGCCATGATAAAAGTGCGGGTATGGCTGGCGCGTATTTTGGCACCGCGAGCATAGACTTTTCTTATGATGTCTCTGATTTGTGTCGTATTGACATCACGAGCCTTAAGGTGACCAATGACGGGTTCAATTTCCTTATCAAAGAGTTGTTGGACATCTTTATGCGAACGTTTACCGTTATCTATGAGATAAGCGATGTAGAATTCAAACAGCTGTGAGACAGTACCAGTGGCTTGTTCAATTTCCGTTTGGATACGCGCGGCTTCCAGGGCGTCGGCTTGGCGCTTACATTCGTTATCTCGTTCGATCTGTGGATCGAGACCTGCACCGATTAAAGCTCTCGCATTACGACAATGTTCGCGGGCTAATTTGAGAGTCGTTTCTGGGTATCTTCCGAGTTTCATGAAACGATTCGATTTAGTAACCGGCGAATGATATTGAAGAAAGAACGCTTTCGAACGCGTCGACACTTGAATACCAAAACCCTTATCCGCCGCTGACTCGTATACACGATACGGATTAGTACCTGGACTGAGTGATTTAATCTGTTTATCGGTGAACATTTCTTATCAAACTATGACCCCTGACGTTGACCACTTTTCAGTTTTAGTGGCTCGTTTAGTTATGAAAATCTCGACTTAGGTAGACAGTTTATACTGTTATTGAGCTATAAAGGAGTCGAGTATAATGAATCGAAGAGCAGAGCATGACATAGCCAAAAAGCTGAAGGTTTTAAACTACGCAAAAGA